>Ga0265298_10006835_pt1 | contig 14004 bp, 11 predicted proteins | sample AusTroGonzalo_MG_3_FD_193486 | JGI IMG/M metagenome (GOLD analysis project Ga0265298, IMG submission 193486) | Bovine rumen microbial communities from tropical cattle in Woodstock, Queensland, Australia - Gonzalo_01 | ecosystem: Host-associated > Mammals > Digestive system > Stomach > Rumen ...
AATTATGGACGATTACCCGGCGGAAAATTACAATTCGTAAAGGCGGGGGACGAGTGGCAAGGCTGCTAATCCCTTTGCCGCTAAAACCATTTCAAACGAAAAAAGGATTAGCAAATGAAGACTTTCTGGAACACCCAAGGCGGACTGGCCCAACTCACAGAGTGGCAGCCCAATTGCTGGATACAGGTGACATGCCCCACCGAAGAAGACCAGCGTGAACTCGAAGAAAAGTTCAACATTCCCGACTACTTCATGTCGGACATCAGCGATACCGACGAGCGTGCCCGTTATGAGTACGATGATGGTTGGATGCTCATTATCCTCCGTATCCCCTATGTCAAGGAGATACGGTCGAGGACACCGTACACCACCGTGCCTCTTGGTATCATCCATAAACGCGACGTCACTATCACCGTCTGCTTCTACGAGACGAACATGATGATTGACTTCGTCAGTTTCCAACAAAAACGGGGCGTGGGCTTTACTGACCACGTGGATATGATTTTCCGACTCTTCCTCTCCAGCGCAGTCTGGTATCTGAAGCGTCTGAAGCAGATATCCATGCTCGTCGACAAGGCCAAGCGCAATCTTGACAAAGAGGTGAACAATGAGAGTCTGATCGGCTTGAGCCGTCTGCAAGATTCGCTCACTTATTTCCAAACCTCTATCCGAGGTAATGAGACTCTGCTCTCTAAACTGAAGTTCAAACTGCAGATTGACGAATTGGACGCCGACCTCATCGAGGATGTCAACATCGAGATGACGCAGGCCCGTGAGACCACACTCATCTATTCTAACATTCTGGAATCAACGATGGATACCTACCAAAGTATCATCAACAACAATATGAATACCGTGATGCGTACACTGACATCTGTCACCATCATCATGATGATACCGACGCTGATTACCTCGATGTTTGGCATGAATCTCGTCAATGGCATGGAAACGAAACCTTGGGGATTTATCATTGCCATCATCCTCTCCATCTGTGTGTCAGTAATCTGCTGGTGGGTCTTCCGCCACAAGAGACTTGTGTAGGAAAGGGCAGTGAATAGTTAAAAAATCAAAACAAGAAACAACTATTCACCATTCACTACTCACGATTCACGATTTTTTAGTACCTTTGACGCCAAATCGTGTTTGAACAATTCAAGTCAGTAACTAAAAAAGTTAAATGATGGACTCTCAAGAAAACATCCTCGAGCAAGAGGTAAAAGAAGAAGTAATCCAGGAAACAACTGTTCCTGAAGTAGAAACCCCAGAAGTGGCTCCCATTGCAGAAGAAGAGGCACCTGTTATCGAAGAAGTGACTTCCGTCACCGAAAAAGTGGCTCCTGCAGCAGAAGAAGAGGCTCCCGCTGAAGAAGAAGAGCAACCCCGTAAGGTCTACGAGACCAAGAAGGAGGTGCTCGACCGTATCAAGGAGATAGCGCATGGTGACGAAACTCCCCAAAAGGAGGAAATCGATTACCTGAAGACCTCTTTCTACAAACTACACATCGCAGAGCGCGAAGCCAATCTGAAGGCCTATATTGATGGCGGTGGTGATCCGGATGCATATCAAATCACACCCGACGAGGATGAAGAAGTATTCAAGGCCGAAATGGGCATCATCAAAGAGAAGCGTGCCAAACTCTTCAAGGAACAAGAGGCTGAGAAACAGGTAAATCTGGAGAAAAAACTCGCTATCATCGAGAAAATCAAGAGTATGATCACTTCTCCGGAGGAAGCCAACAAAGCCTATCAGGATTTCAAGGCTCTTCAGGCAGAATGGCGTGAAATCAAGAATGTCCCAGCCGAAAAGGCCAATGAGTTATGGCGTAATTACCAACTCTATGTAGAACAATTCTACGATCTGCTCAAACTGAACAGTGAAGCCCGCGAATATGATTTTAAAAAGAATTTCGGATTGAAGACCAAACTCTGTGAAGCTGCAGAGAAATTGGCTGATGAGCCCGATATCATCAGTGCTTTCCACCAGCTCCAGAAGCTGCATGCCGAATATCGTGAGATTGGTCCAGTGGCCAAGGAACAGCGTGAAGAAATCTGGAACCGTTTCAAGGCAGCCTCAACCGTTATCAACAAGCGTCACCAGCAGCACTTTGAAGGCGTCCGTGCCAAGGAAGAGGAGAATCTGGCTCGTAAGACGGAACTCTGCGAAAAGGTAGAGGCCATCGCAGCTCAGGAGAACAAGGGCAGTGGTGACTGGGAGAAGCATACCAAGGAAATTATCGACCTACAGACAGAGTGGAAAACCATTGGTTTCGCTCCTCAAAAGATGAATGTGAAAATCTTCGAGCGTTTCCGCGCTGCCTGTGATGACTTCTTCGGCAGAAAAGCAGAATATTTCAGGACTCTGAAGGATACATTCAAGGCTAATGCAGAAAAGAAGCGTGCACTGATTGAAAAAGCCAAAGCCCTGCAAGACTCTACGGATTGGAAATCCACTGGCGACAAGCTTATCGCCCTCCAAAAGGAGTGGAAGACCATCGGCATGGTACCCAAAAAACTCGGTGATCAACTCTGGGAGGAATTCCTTGGCACCTGCAACAAATTCTTCGATGCCCGCAATGCCGCTGGAGCCGGACAGCGCGGCGAAGAGCGTGAGAATCTGGAAAAGAAACGTGAAGTCATCGAGAAACTTAAGGCTGCTGCTGAGGAGGCAGGAGACAACATCCAAGAGACAGTCCAGAAACTTGTTGAGGAATATCAGTCCATCGGTCATGTACCATTTAAAGAGAAAGATAAGCTTTACGAGGAATACCATGCTGTGCTTGACAAGCTCTACAAAGAACTGAATATCAGTGTGGCCAAACGTCGTCTGAACAACTTCAAGCAGAGTCTGAAGCAAGTTGCCGAGCGTGGAGAGAATGCCCTTGACAACGAGCGCGCCCGTCTGTTCCGCCAATATGAGGCCATCAAACAGGAGGTACAGACCTATGAGAATAACCTTGGCTTCCTTAATGCGTCCTCAAAGAAGGGTAACAGTCTCATCGACGAGATGAACCGAAAGGTTCAGAAGTTGAAGGACGACATGAATCTCGTCCGGGAGAAGATCAAGGCGATTGACGCTGAGAACAAGGAAGAATAAGAATAGAGAAAAGAGATTTCCACTTGGGAATCTCTTTTTTTGATGTCTATTTTAAATTTTTCTCCGAAAAGTTTTGGTAATTCCAGAAAAAGTAGTACCTTTGCACCCGCAAATGAAAATTGCAAGGACTCATTGGGGTATGGTGTAATGGTAACACTACAGATTCTGGTCCTGTCATTCTTGGTTCGAGTCCGAGTACCCCAACTGAAAGAAAGAGGTTTCCACGGAGGAAGCCTCTTTCTTTTGTCCAAAATCAAAAATAATTCTAATTTATTTTGCATTTCGCTCAATTTGCAGTACCTTTGCATCTAAATACATATTATATAATTAATGGAACAAACAAAACAGCTCGTTAAAACCATAACAGAAGGAATTCAAGAGAAAAAAGGCTCCGACATCGTCGTTGCCGACTTGACAAAGATTGAAGGCACCATCTGCAAATATTTCATCATCTGTCAGGGCAACTCTCCTACTCAGGTAGAAGCCATTGCCGAATCCGTGGGCGATTTCGCTCGTGAACGACTTAAGGAAAAACCGACTCATGTTGTAGGACTTGAAAACGCTCAATGGGTGGCTATGGACTATACCGATGTGCTGGTCCATATTTTTCTACCAGATGTGCGAGAATACTACGACCTCGAACATTTGTGGGACGATGCGAAACTGACCTATATTCCGAACCTCGATTAACAGATTATTATGGACAATAAAAAGATGCCCAACAACAGCGGCGGCGATCCTAAAATGAACATGCCGCGGTTTAATATGAACTGGATCTATGCCATAGCCATCGTGGCCTTGGTCTTGTTATATTTATCCGGAGGTGGTCCCTCGAACAGCAGTGTAGCCAAGCAGGCCACTTACTCAGAGTTCAAGGCGATGGTGAACCGTGGCTATGCCTCGAAGATTATTGTCAATAAGGGACAGGGAACTCTGCGAATGTACGTCAAGCCGGAACATATCCGCGACGTCTTCCACCAAGGTACCCAGCAGACGGGTAACGAACCGTATATTGAGGTAGAGTTCGGCTCCGTCGATCAGGTGGAGGCTTTCATCGAAGAGGCCAAGACCGCAAAGACTTTCACTGGTCAATATAGTTATGAGAACCGTCGCGAGAACGAAATAATAAACACGTTACTGTGGAATGCCTTGCCCCTTATTTTCATCATCGGTCTGATGATGTTCTTCATGCGAAGGATGGGAGGCGGTGTCGGTGGCAATAGCGTCTTCAGTGTTGGCAAATCGAAAGCCAAGATGTATGAGAAGGGAGGCGAATTAGGCATCACCTTCAAGGACGTTGCTGGCCAGGCAGGTGCCAAACAGGAAATACAGGAGATTGTGGAGTTTCTTAAGAACCCGCAGAAATATACCGATCTCGGCGGAAAGATTCCCAAGGGAGCCCTACTCGTCGGACCTCCAGGAACCGGTAAGACCCTGCTCGCTAAGGCAGTGGCCGGTGAGGCAGGTGTACCCTTCTTTTCGATGTCAGGTTCCGATTTCGTGGAGATGTTCGTCGGTGTTGGTGCCAGTCGTGTCCGCGACCTCTTCCAACAGGCCAAGGCAAAGTCGCCTTGCATCATTTTCATCGATGAGATTGATGCTGTGGGCCGAGCACGTAGCCGTAATCCAGCGATGGGTGGCAATGATGAGCGTGAGAACACACTGAATGCTCTGCTCACAGAGATGGACGGCTTCGGCACCAACAGTGGTGTTATCATCCTGGCCGCCACCAACCGTGCCGACATGCTCGACTCCGCCCTGCTCCGTGCAGGCCGATTTGATCGTCAAATCCACGTGGATTTGCCAGACTTGAACGAACGCAAAGAAGTATTCATGGTACATCTGAAGCCGTTGAAGATCGATGAGACAGTCGATATCGACTTCCTGGCTCGTCAGACACCAGGTTTTTCAGGTGCCGACATTGCCAATGTCTGTAATGAGGCAGCCCTGATCGCTGCCCGTCACAATAGTGAGAAGGTGGGCAAGCAAGACTTCCTTGATGCCGTAGACCGTATCATTGGCGGCTTGGAGAAGAAAACAAAGGTGATGACTGAGAAGGAGAAACGGAGCATAGCCATTCATGAGGCCGGCCATGCCACCATCTCCTGGTTCACGGAGTTTGCCAACCCATTGGTTAAAGTTTCCATCGTACCTCGTGGTCAGGCACTGGGTGCCGCCTGGTATCTACCTGAGGAGCGCGTGCTCCAAACTAAGGATGCCATGCTCGACGAGATGTGCTCTCTGCTTGGAGGTCGTGCTGCAGAAGAATTGTTTATCGGCACTGTTTCCACAGGTGCCATGAACGATCTGGAGCGTGTCACCAAGCAAGCCTACGGTATGATTGCATACGCTGGTATGAGCGACAAACTGCCTAATATCTGCTATTACAGTAATCAGGAATACCAGTTCCAGAGGCCTTATTCTGAGACAACAGCTAAGATTATGGACGACGAGGTGCTGCGCATGATCAACGAACAGTACGAGCGTGCTAAGCACATCCTAACCGAACATAAGGAAGGTCATGCCAAATTGGCTCAGTTACTCGTCGACCGCGAGGTCATCTTCGCCGAGGATGTCGAGAAAATCTTTGGCAAGCGTCCTTGGACGAGCCGTGCAGAAGAGTTGCTTGAAGCCCAGATGAAGGCTGATGCCGAAAGGATGGCAGAGGAGAGAGCGAAAGAACTTGAGGCAAAGGCAGAGAAGGAAGGAAAAGAAGAGGAGGATCCCGCATGAGAAATTTCATCATCAGAACCATTACTGGTGTGCTGTTTGTGGCAGCAATTGTGACGTGCTTTCTGAGGCCGGAGGCAATGATTTTGCTGTTCGCCTTGGTAACGGGTCTCACCGTCTGGGAGTTCACAGGACTGGTAAATGACTACCAAAACATCACAGTCAATCGGATGATCTGCACCGTGGCAGGTGTCTACTTCTTCCTTGCGATGGCCGGTTATAACAGTGGACTTACTCCTGCCACCGTCTTCATTCCCTACCTTGTCAGTATCATCTACCTACTGATTGCCGAACTCTACCTGAAACAGCCAGACCCCATCAGCAATTGGGCCTATACGATGATGAGCCAACTCTACATCGCCCTGCCCTTCTCTTTGTTGAACGTTCTGGCGTTCCGTTCCGTAGGCTTTGACATCCGGTATACCTACCTCATCCCACTCTGTGTATTCGTATTCTTATGGATGAACGATACAGGTGCCTATCTCTGCGGTTCTCTGTTGGGAAAGCACAAACTCTTTCCCCGTATCTCACCGGGAAAGAGCTGGGAAGGCAGCATCGGCGGCGGCATCCTCGTGATGGCCATCGCCATACTGATATGGTATCTTACAGAACAGTATGGAGTCAACGAACTTAGCCTCAACGCTTTCGAATGGGCAGGCCTGGGACTGACCGTTGTTATCTTCGGGACTTGGGGTGACTTGATCGAATCACTCCTCAAGCGTACCTTAGGTATTAAGGATAGCGGAACGATACTTCCTGGGCATGGGGGTATGCTTGACCGTTTCGACTCCTCGCTGTTAGCAATTCCCGCCGCAGTCGTTTACCTGTATACGCTCACATTGATATAAATTCAGCGTATTTGCTGAGTAAATTCACTGAATTTGCCCACCAAATACACTGAATTTGGTATGATTTACTTAGTCTGATAGAGTACGTTCAACGTCGGCGTATAGGTATTCTTTAAGGTTACCGTAATAAATCCGCCGTCGGTCTCGAACTTTGCCACTTTGTGGTCATCACCCAAAATAGGGCAATTGGGCCATGCATCCAACTCTTTCTCCAGATTATCGCGAATCTGCTGCCAAAGGTTTCGGGTACTGTCATTGGTCGACAACTCATAAGTTTCCTGAATCATCTTCAGGGTGTCATGTTGCTGAGCCAACACCAGATGATACTTCTCACCAGGATTAGTCATCACAACATTCGTCAGGTCAGAGTCGGAACGGGCAGAGTCTATGGCAAAACCACGATTCGTCAGAGAATCATAAAAAGCCTTGAACGACATACCCATCGATAGTCCTCGGTAATTCAGATACTCGGGTTCACTACTACAGGCACAAAGCGCCAAAAATGCCACAATGGCTACTAAAATCTTTTTCATATGCATGTTGGTTTGATAATTCTGCTGCAAAGGTACAACTTTTTTTGAAGTTTCCAAAAAAAAGTTGTACCTTTGGCTATACCGAAGATACTCACGCTCGGAAAAACTCAAATATTTTTGGTTTTTCGCTCACTTATTCGTACCTTTGCACCCATGTTTACAGGATGCATCCTACTTTTTGCCCTTCTGACGGCTCCTGACAACGCTGATACGATCCGCACGGAACGAATCGACGAGGTCATCATCACGTCGAATTCTGCCCGCCAACGCCTGCAAAACGTTCAGGCTGGTGCCGAGCAGCTACAGCTGAAAGAGCTGACGACTGCCCCACAGCTATTCGGCGAGACCGATATCATGCGAAGCATCCAACTATTGCCGGGCATCAAGGCGGAAAGCGATGCATCGAGCAGTTTTCAGGTACGAGGGGGGACATCAGCCCAAAACCTGGTACTCTTCGACAATAGTCCTATATATAATGTAGGACATTTAGCAGGTCTTTTCTCTGCCTTCAACAACGATGCCCTTGCCGGTGCTACCCTCTACAAAGGTTTGTTACCCGCCCAATACGGCGGTGCCTCATCAGCTGTACTGGACATCAGCGGACGTACAGGTGACAAACAACAATGGCACGGTGGTGCAACCATCGGATTACTATCCGCCAAAGGCACTATTGAAGGTCCGATTATAAAGGACAAATTGTCATTCCTCGTCACCGCCCGCCGCACTTACCTCGATGCTTTCCTCAAACTAAGCGATGACTTCAAAGACAATACGCTCTATTTCTACGATGTCAATACAAAGATAGATTGGACCGTTACACCCAGAGACCAGATTTTCCTCAGTTTTTTCACGGGCTATGACCGTACGGCCCTACAAGATATGATTGATATCCGTTGGCGTAACCTAACGGGAAGTCTGAAATGGCTTCATCATTTCAATGGTGGTTCCAATGCTCAGACAACCTTGTTATATAGTGGTTACGAAAACAATGATGGTGTCGACTTCATGGGTCTCAACCTTTGGTACAAAGGGCATATCCGTCAGGCCAGTTTCCGACAGGACTTTAATCTCTCACTCGGGCATCATGAACTGAAGGCTGGTTTCCAGTCATCCTTGCTCAATGTGAAATCAGCGGAATGGCAAGTGCTCAGTACTTATGAACATGAACAGCGCCGTGCCTGGGAGAATGCGGTTTGGATCAATGCCACCCTCAAACCATTTGAACGATTGACGGCTACTGCCGGCCTACGCTTCAGCACCTTCTCACCATTGGGTGGCTCGCTCTATTATGACATCAACCCGCAAGGTGAGATCGACTGGTACTATAACTATAAGAAAAACCAGATTGTCAAGACTCACATCGTCTGGGAACCCCGTATCAGCCTCAACTTCTCTCTTACTCCCACCCTCAATGTCAAGGCGGCATATGCCCGGATGTCACAGAACATCCACGCCCTGCGCAACCAGAGCACATCGACCCCCTTCGACCGCTATACCATCAGCAGTAATATCGTCAAACCGGAAATAGCAGACCAGATCAGTGCAGGTCTATTTTTTGTCACGCCCGACGAGAACTATGACTTCTCCATCGAAGGTTATTACCGTAAGATTGACAATGTACTGGATTACCGTGATGGCAAGACTTTCCGCAGCGAGATCGAGATTGAGCGTCTGATTTTGCCTGGCGACGGAAAGGCCTACGGTGTGGAGTTTCTCGCCCGAAAGAACAATGGCCGCTTCACGGGGTGGTTGGGCTATACCCTATCCTGGTCCAAGGCCCGTATCAACGGCATTAATGGCGGACGTTGGTATGATGCCAACAACGATCGGCGTCATGACATCAATCTAGTGGCGATGTACCGCCTATCCCGTCGCTGGAACCTCAGTGCAGCCTGGGTATTCAACAGCGGCCAAGCCTTTACCGCTCCAAGCGGTAAATACCAGATGATAGACAACTGGATCTATTATTATGCCGAACGCAACGGCTACCGTGCACCCGACTATCATCGCCTCGATGTCAGTGCTGTCTGGAGCAAGAAATATAGTCGCACCACTCATGAGTGGGTATTCGGTATCTACAATCTCTATAATCGCTACAATCCATTCCTCATTAACTTTGAGGACGGCGAACAGGGAGCCGGCACCCGTGCTGTGCAGTATTCACTTTTCGGCATCGTACCGTCTGTTTCGTTTAACATCAACTTCTGACCGCTCATGAAATATTATATTCTTTTGTTCTTCTGTCTGAATATTGTCCTTTTATCTTCTTGCGAGAAAGACATCGATATCGACTACCATCAGGTGCCGTCACTCTATGTGGTCGAAGCTTCAGTCAGCAATACGAATATGGAAGCTCGTATCAGCCGGACACAAAACATGGACGATAACAGCAGCAAAAGCGACATCAATAATGCCGTAGTCGTCATTACAGGCGATGATGGCAGCAACAATCAGCTCAAATACCTGTCCAACGGACGCTACTATTCTAGTAGCAGAGGAGTACCTGGCGTGACTTATACCATCACGGTTGATATTGATGGCGAACATTTCACCTCGACCTCAACCATGCAGAACAAGCCCACTATCAACTCTTTCAGAGTAATACGTAAGAAGATTGCCACGGAATGGTTCCAGATAGGTGAACTGAAGTTCCAGGACCTTCCTAATGAAGACAACTGGTACTTCATGCACATCTACCGCAACGACTTGGGCTACCGCTGGGCGGTGCTGGATGACCGCAATGATCCGAATCAGGAACGACAGCAGCTCTTTACTTTCTTCCGTGAGGGTGAGGGTGGCAGTGATGTACTCCGTGACGGTGACGACCTGCGGATAGAACTCTACACCATCGACCAACGGACTTACGACTATCTCTTCTCAATGCAGATGATGGAAAACACAGGCACCAACCCGATACCAAATTTCTCGGGTGGATGCCTGGGATTTTTCTCTGCGCACTGGCTGGTAGCAATACCGTATACCTACCGCGCAGCTAACGTAGAAGAAGAGGATTAAAAACCGAAAATGTCAGGAGGTGTTGTCGGTGTTGAACTGAGTTTAATCCGAACCGTAAAAGGAATATCCATATCCGTATTCTTATACTCCAGTTTGATACTCAAGTCATCAAATGACAGCACCCGGGCCTGAATCTTCTGTTTCCGGCCACCTTCCGTATATTCCAGACGGAGGTTGTCGTTGTCGCATTTATAGGTTCCGACATAAATCGTATCACCATAGGTATCGTATGCACAGAATGAACCATCTCTCACCATACCGTTATAAGTACCGTCGCCATCAAACTTGAAATAGTGATAGATGAAATCCTCAGGTGCCACACTCACATCACCAATGATCTCCACATCACCTTCCTCCCAGCCACGATACCACGTGCCGACAATCTGCTCTCCCAGTCGGCTACCATCGTCATCGCCAGAACCACAGGAATATAAAGTGAATAATGAACAGTGAATAGTGAATAGTAACAACAAACTATTCACCAGCATCTTTATTTGCTTCCTTTTTTCACTTTTCATTATTCACTAATCACTATTCACTACTTGACATTCCCCACCTTCACCAGATATTCTGCAATCTGCACAGCATTCAACGCAGCTCCCTTACGGATCTGATCACCGGAAAGCCAGAAAGTCAGACCATTCTCATCGCTGATATCCTTGCGGATACGGCCTACATAAACATCGTCCTTGCCGGCAGTCTCTAACGGCATCGGATAAGTCAGCGTTGTGGGATCATCCTTCAACGTGCAACCAGGGGCAGCGGCAATCGCCTTCTGAGCCTCCTCCACGCTGATGGGGCGCTCGGTCTCAATCCAGACAGACTCAGAGTGAGAACGTAAAGAACTGACACGGACACACATAGCCGAGCACTTGGCATCGGTATGCATAATCTTACGCGTCTCGTTATACATCTTCATCTCCTCCTTGGTATAGCCATTAGGCTGGAACACGTCAATCTGAGGAATCACGTTGTAAGCCAACTGATGTGCGAACTTCTTCACAGTCTTCACCTCACCCTCTTCTACCATTTCCTTATATTGCTGCTGCAGTTCGGCCATGGCAGCGGCGCCTGCACCAGAGGCACTCTGATAAGAAGCCACATGAATACGTTTGATATGCGAGATATTCTCCAACGGCTGAAGCACAACGACCATCATGATTGTAGTACAGTTCGGATTGGCAATGATGCCACGAGGACGGTTCAGAGCATCCTCGGCATTGCACTCAGGCACTACCAAGGGCACATCGTCATCCATACGGAAAGCTGAAGAATTATCAATCATCACAGCACCGTATTTTGTAATTGTCTCGGCGAATTCCTTCGATGTACCTGCACCAGCTGAGGTGAAGGCGATGTCCACATCCTTGAAGTCATCGTTGTGCTGCAACAACTTCACCTCAATGTCCTTGCCCTTAAATGTGTACTTACGGCCAGCGCTACGTTCTGAGCCAAACAACACCAGTTCATCCATCGGGAAATTTCTCTCTGCGAGAATGCGCAGGAACTCCTGTCCTACAGCGCCACTCGCACCAACAATTGCTACTTTCATAAGTCTAATCCTTTTCTATTATTACGAATTTGGCTGCAAAGGTACTACTTTTTTTCTATTTTATGAAAGAAATATGAATAATATGAATAATATTATCCAGAAATCTGAATAAATATTATTTATTTGAACCAATTATTCACATTATTCATATTTCTTTCCGAAAAAAACAGTAACTTTGCAAACGAAATGGCAATAGTGGCAGCATATTTCCCAATAACTGACCCCACGATGATTTTCTTCGTCGTGCTGATGATTATTCTCTTTGCACCAATTATCATGAGTAAGTTGCGCATCCCGCACATCATCGGTATGGTGCTGGCAGGTGTAGTCATCGGCAAATATGGTCTGAACATTCTGGAGCGTGACATCTCCTTTGAAATCTTCGGAAGTGTCGGTCTTTACTATATCATGTTCCTGGCAGGACTTGAGATGGATCTAGAAAGTGTCAAACGCAATTCCCGTCAATTTCTGATCTTTGGTCTGCTCACCTGTTTCGTGCCATTGATCCTCACCTATGTCATGTCGCGGACCATGTTGGGCTACAGCCATCCCGCCTCTTTCCTCTTAGGCTGTATCATGGCTTCGAATACGCTTATCGCCTACCCCATCGTCAGTCGATACGGTTTACAGCGGCATCCCTCCGTCCAGTTGTCCGTCGGTTCCTCGATGATCTCGCTCTTCCTGGCTTTGGTAATGATTGCCGCCCTCTCCACGCTTTTCACCGCCAGCCTTGCAGACGAAACTCATTCTTCCCTTTTCATTTCCCTTGCCTCTTTCCTCTTAAAACTCACGGTCTTCATCGCAGGCTCCGTCTGGCTCATCCCCCGTCTGACACGCTATTTTCTCCGCCGCTATTCCGATGCGGTTATGCAGTATATCTTTGTATTGGCTGTGATGTTCCTCTCAGCAGCACTCTCAGTAGCCATCGGCTTGGAAGGCATCTTCGGTGCATTTCTCTCAGGCCTGATCCTGAACAGGTATATCCCCAAGGTTTCCCCCTTGATGAACCGCATCGAGTTCATCGGTAATGCGGTCTTTATTCCATATTTCCTGATTGGTGTGGGTATGCTGATCAATGTGCGCACGGTCTTTACATCTCTTGGAGTTTTATGGGTCGTCTGCCTCATCGCCTTCTTCGGCACTTTCGGCAAAGCCGTGGCCGCCTACCTCTCCAGCCTGATTTTCCGCCTGCCCCAGCGCGACGGTAATATGATGTTCGGTATGACTTCTGCCCATGCAGCCGGTGCCATCGCCATGGTGATGGTAGGCATGCGTCTGGAGGTGTCGCCGGGTGTCTATCTCGTCAACAGCGATATGCTGAATGGTGTCGTCATGATGATCCTTGTCACTTGTATCATTTCTACCATAATGACAGAGCATGCTTCCCAGCAGATTGTGCTCACACAAAGTCGCGATGCCATCTCCTATCCAGGCACAACGGTTACCAACAACACACCTGAGGATGACGAAAAAATACTGCTTTGTGTCAAATACCGGGAAATTGCCCCCCAGCTGCTATCCTTAGCCTTACTGATGCGTAACCAACGGTTGAACAGAGGACTCGTGGCCCTGAATGTGGTCTACGACGATGAAAAATCTGTAGCCCACCGTGAAATGGGACTCCGTCTGTTGGAGCAATTGCAGCAGCAGGCTTCGGCAGCTGAGGTTCAGATGCAGACGCAAGTACGCCTGGCCTCCAACATTGCCAATGGCATCAAACATGCTTTCCGGGAGTTCAGCAGTTCCGAGATTATCATGGGCATGCACGTCCATACGGAGCGCAACCCCAAGTTCTGGGGTGACTTCATCCAGAGTCTTTATAACGGCCTGAACCGTCAGATTATCCTTATCCGCTTTGTACAGCCTCTTAATACCCTGCGTCGCATTCAGGTGGCCGTCCCATCAAGAGCTGAGTTTGAGCCAGGTTTCCATCGCTGGTTGGAACGGCTGAGCCGTTTTGCTGGACAACTTGATTGTCGCATCCAGTTCCACGGTCGCGAAGAATCGCTCGAACTGATTGGTGAGTATATCAATAACCGTCACCCCAATGTCCGTGCAGAATATACGCCCATGGGCCACTGGAACGAATTGCCACAATTGGCAGCGACCATACAGGAAGATCATATGTTTGTTGTCATTACCGCCCGTAAAGGCACCATCTCCTACAAAAATGCATTGGAACGTCTGCCTGATGAACTCCAGAAATATTTCTCCGGCAAGAATCTCATGATT
>Ga0265298_10006837_pt1 | contig 14002 bp, 13 predicted proteins | sample AusTroGonzalo_MG_3_FD_193486 | JGI IMG/M metagenome (GOLD analysis project Ga0265298, IMG submission 193486) | Bovine rumen microbial communities from tropical cattle in Woodstock, Queensland, Australia - Gonzalo_01 | ecosystem: Host-associated > Mammals > Digestive system > Stomach > Rumen ...
TGATATTCAAATGGAGTTAAAATATACTCATCCGGAATTGGATCTGGAGGTTCTGATTGGTTCTGTCCGGGACAGCCGAAGAATCTTTGGGGTTTTTGAAACCTATCATCCGCAGATTGTTTATCATGCCGCAGCACATAAGCATGTTCCGCTGATGGAGGACAGCCCCTGTGAAGCGATTAAGAATAATGCCATTGGCACCTATAAAACTGCCTATGCTGCTATGGCCAACGGGGCGGAGCGTTTTGTCCTGATCTCCACAGACAAGGCTGTTAATCCGACCAACGTTATGGGTGCGAGCAAGCGGTTGTGTGAAATGATTATCCAGTCCTTTGACCGAAAGATCAAGGCAGGGAAAGCCTATGAAATCCCGCAGCTGTTTACTCATGAACACAGGAAAACAACTGCGAAGGAACTGAAGAATGTGCAGACGGAGTTTACGGCGGTCCGGTTTGGCAATGTGCTGGGTTCCAACGGCAGTGTGATCCCGCTGTTCCGCCGGCAGATTGAGCAGGGCGGACCTGTTACAGTGACCCATCCGGATATTATTCGCTATTTCATGACGATTCCTGAAGCGGTTTCTCTGGTTCTGCTGGCCGGTGCCAACGCAAAAGGCGGAGAAATTTTTGTGCTGGACATGGGAAGCCCTGTCAAAATTGTTTCCTTGGCGAGAAATTTAATTAAACAATCCGGTTTGCGCCCTGACATAGATATCAAAATAGAGTATACTGGTTTACGTCCTGGTGAGAAACTGTATGAAGAAAAACTGATGGCTGAGGAAGGCATCCAGAGAACGGAAAACGATCTGATTCATATCGGCAATCCGATCCCTCTGGATGAAGATAAGCTTTTCCGGGATCTTGCCACCATTATGGAAGCAGCTTATTCCAATAATGACTCAAAAATCCGGGATCTGATCCTGGAGTCCGTCCCAACCTATCACCCTGAAAACGCTGGATAACCGGAGGAGACAGCTGATGGAAAAAACAAAAAAGAAAAAAGTCCTGAGCATCCTGCGAAAAGATCTATGGATCATTTTACTGGATATTATTGCAGTCAATGCCGCCTATATCCTGGCACTTCTGATCCGCTTCTACGTCAATTTCAAGTTCAGGCCTACCGTGCTTTATTATCTGCAGGATTTTCTGCACTTCGCTCCTTTTTATACAGTGCTGGCAATTCTGATTTTTGCCATTTTCCGTCTTTACGGTGGACTGTGGCGATATGCCGGCCTGAATGACATGAACCGGATTATAGGCGCAAACGCCGTGACCAATGTGATACAGGTTATCGGTACGGCACTGTTTATCCGCAGAATGCCAATCTCTTATTATGTGATTGGTGCGGTGCTTCAGTTCGGTTTCATTGTGGCAATCCGTTTCGGTTATCGGATTCTGATGGTGGAAAAGAAGAAGATAGCATCCCGTAAAACACCGGCCATTCCAGCACTGATTATCGGGGCAGGAGAAACCGGCCGGAAGATTATCCGCAACCTGGATGAAGCCAGTGTATTCCGTGCGGTTGCTATTCTGGATGAAGAAGGCGCCGGAAAGACTTTTGACGGTGTGCCTGTTCTTGATGGAACCCTGGAAGAAGCTGTACAGAAGTATAAAGTGCGGGTTGTCTTCATTGCGGACCCCAGAATGACACCTCAGGAACGGAAAGAGATAAAAGCCTTCTGTGAAAAGAATAATCTGGAGATGCAGGATTACACCGGCTTTATGGTGAATCTTGGCGGCCGAGTACCGCTGACTGCCCTGCTGGAATCTGTAAAAGGACCGGTAACGATTCGTCTGGATCAGGAAGAGAAAACTTATGAAACTGGTGAGGAGGCGCTTCATGCCCTGACTGAACGGTATGAGGTTGTTTCTGTGGAAGGGATGACTGTTGAAATCCGCAAACCAATAAACATTGCTTATGCCGGATATGACGCATGGGTTGAACAATACAAGGAAGAAACCGGCGAAGATCTCAGTTTCTTCTGATTTTATCCCGAAACCTGCACGCTGAACTGAAACGAAAGAGAACGGAGCAGAACAGCCATGATTGATATCAAAACGGATTCCCGCTTCCAAGGCCTGGAGCCTTTCCCGATCCGGGTCTGGCTATCCAGTCCGACTATGCACGGAGACGAACAGCGCTGGGTGGATGAGGCGATCCAGACGAACTGGGTTTCCACAGTAGGCCAGAATATCAATGAAGTCGAAAAAGAAATCGCGGCTTATGTCGGATGCCAATATGCTGTGGGTCTTTCAGCTGGTACTGCAGCTCTTCATCTTGCCACGAAGCTGGCTGCGGAAAACCTCTATGGAAAAGCTTTACCGAATGAAGGAACGCTTCAGTATAAAAAGGTCTTCTGCTCCGATATGACCTTTGATGCTTCTGTGAATCCTGTGGCCTATGAAGACGGAGAAGCCGTTTTTATTGATACAGAAACCGATACCTGGAATATGGATCCGGAAGCGCTGGAAAAAGCGTTTGAGATTTATCCAGAAACCAAGCTTATTGTTCTGGCGCATCTTTACGGAACGCCGGCAAAGATGGAACAAATCAAAGCCATTGCCGATAGACACGGCGCGCTTATTGTGGAAGATGCCGCTGAAAGCCTTGGCGCCAAATATAAGCTTCATGACAAATGGGTTGAAACAGGTTCTTTGGGCAACTATAACTGTATTTCGTTCAATGGCAATAAGATCATTACAGGCTCTGCCGGTGGGATGTTCCTGACTGACTCAAAGGAAGATGCGGACAAGATCCGGAAATGGTCTACGCAGAGCCGGGAAGATGCTCCCTGGTATCAGCATGAAGAGCTCGGATATAATTACCGTATGTCCAATATCGTGGCTGGCGTTGTCCGTGGTCAGCTTCCCTATCTCGATGAACATATTGCTCAGAAAAGAGCCATCTATAAGAGGTATAAGGAAGGTTTAAAAGATCTTCCCGTGACCATGAATCCCTATGACGAAGAGAATAGCGAGCCCAATTTCTGGCTCTCATGCATGCTGATTAATGAGGAGGCTATGGCGCCGCACGTACGGGGCGATAAGAATGTTATTTATCAAACAACTCCTGGTAAATCTAGTCCCACTGAAATCCTGGAAGCCTTGGCAGCATTCCATGCTGAGGGGCGGCCTCTCTGGAAACCAATGCATATGCAGCCAATTTATAGTTCACATGATTTCATCACAAGAGATGGCAGTATAAAGGATAAAGCAAATACCTGCAAGCAAAATAACAGATTTGATATTGGAGCAGATTTGTTCCAACGTGGACTATGCCTTCCCAGTGACAATAAGATGACAAAAGAGCAGCAGGATATCATCATAGAGATTATTCACAGGTGCTTCCAATGATGGATCGGGAGACGCTAGCTACAATTACTTCCTTGAGAATTCTGATTCCTCTGATCCTGATTCTTTGTGCCGTGGCTATTTTTCTGAAAAAGGTTCAAACGGATCAATCAGCAAATATGGAAAGAAAGCTTCCTGTCAAGCTTTTTACAGCGGTGCTGTTGGGGATATATCTTTTGATTTATATACACCTGACGTTTACTTTCCGTCATCCTACCAAGAAACCCCACATCAATCTGATGCCATTGTGGAGCTATAAAGAAGCTTTTCAGTTAAGTCCATTCAAAATCGCCCGATTGGGGCTGGCAAGGCAGATTTTGATGAATATCCTTCTGACGGTTCCTGTGGGTTTACTGGTGCCTATAGTTTTAGACAGAACAAAACATGCTTACATTAAAACGGCAATTATCGTTTTGTTATTGTCTGTGTTGACGGAAGGCCTTCAATATTTTACTCATTTGGGATTGTGTGAGACAGATGATTTGCTAAACAATCTAATTGGTTGTTTAATAGGCATTGGTATTTTGACAGTTGGCAATCAGATAATAAACCGAAAACAAAAAAATAACAGTAGTGATAATTCGAAAAATATCAAATGAGTCCATGAGATGCATAGCAAAAGATTGTTTGTAAGCAGTTGAAAAACCAGAGTATCTTTGCCGAGGTGTTATATTGAATGGATATTAATAAAGAAGTAATCAAAAATAATAGATTAGTTAGACATGGATATTATTTATTTCGGGGATTGACACAAAGAGAAAGATTGAAAGCAAAAGCAGCAAAAACCTTATGCAGATTTGGAGTTCATTTTTCAACTGAGGATGAGAAAAGTCAACAGATCTCAGATATGATCCGTATGAATACAATGTATGGATATAGTTTTGAGGAGTACCTATATTACCATTTTTCGGAGAAAAACAGGCAAGAGAGAAAAGAATTTGTAGCTGATTGGGAACACCTTGGCTATACTTGTGCTATGAATAAGTTTAGCAATGCTTGTATATTTGATAACAAATGGAACACGGTTCAGAAATATAAAAAATATTATAGAAGAGCGGTTGCTATTTGTGGAAGATCCAATGAGCTGGATGATGAAGATTGTTTTGTTAGATTTGTTTCGGAACATCCTGATTTTATTGTTAAACCAATCAATGAATCTTGTGGTCATGGGGTAAAAATATATCACATTAACGACTTTGAAAGCGTTGAAGCACTTTATGATGAGATTATTCATAAAATAGGTAGTATATTTATAGTTGAAGAGTTGATACAACAGACAAAAGATATGAAAAAGTATCATCCTGCATCAGTTAATACTGTGAGAGTTCCGACGATAACCATTGGCGAACATGTTAAAGTTATTCATCCGTTTTTTCGAATAGGTCAACATGGTAATTGCGTTGATAATGGAGGTGCAGGCGGGATTATTTGTGCACTTGATGTAGACCAAGGTACAATACTCGCTGCTGCAGATGAATATGGAAACCAGTATACAACACATCCAGATACCGGGACTATGATTATTGGTCAAACGATTCCACGTTGGCAGGAAGCGAAAGACCTTGTGGCTGAATTGGCAAAAATAGTACCGGATAATCATTATACGGGGTGGGATCTGGCTCTTACGGATATGGGTTGGGTTTTAGTAGAAGCGAATAGGCGCGGACAATTTATCTGGCAAATACCAACACAGGTGGGTTTTAGAAAAGAGATCAACAGGATACTGAAACAGTTGAATGTCAGGTATTGATATACTAAATTGGATTTTTGAATAACTGGAGGATAGTATGGATTTACATGGTAAAAAACTGATTTTTCTAGGGGGCTCCGGGTTGGATGCATGCGCAGTCAAGAGAGCGCAGGCGCTAGGCGTTACGACCATTGTAGCAAACAAGTATGATGCCGTTAAATCTCCTGCAAAAAAGATTGCAGATGAAGCATGGGATGTGGACTTTTCAGATACCGATAAAATGGTTGAACTAATCAAAAACAACCAGGTGAATGGCATATTTGTCGGGTGGACAGATTCTCATCTACAGCATTATGTAAAAATCTGTGAACAAGCTGGTTTACCGTGTTGTGGAACAGCCGAGCAATTTGATATCCTTTCAAATGACAAGCGGAGATTTAAACAGGCGTGTTTGGAATATGGTGTACCTACACCCTATCAGTTTCAGCTGGATATAAATTTGGCCCGGGAAGATCTAGACAGGATTACATATCCTGTCCTTGTAAAGCCGGCAGATGAAAGTGGAAGCCGCGGGATTAAACGCTGCGATAATGAAGAGGAATTAACTTCTTATTACAAAGAGTTATATGAGCATTCAGAAAGCAAGAAGATATTTGTCGAGCAGTACATCCACAGTGATAAGGAAATATATATACACTATACTGTACAGAATGGATATTGCAGTCTTTCTTCTGCTTTTATGAAGCAAAAACCGATTAATGAGGGAAAGGTAGCATCTTCTGCGATACTTCATGTTTTTCCTTCGTCCTATATTGATCTTTACAGAGAAACCGCTGAATCAGCAGTGGTTCATATGTTTGAGAGTCTTGGCCTGAAGAACTGCATTGTGATGATGCAGGGATTTATCAAGGACAATCAATTCTACTTCTATGAATCCGGGTTACGGATGGGTGGAGAACAATTTTATGTATTTGCGGATCCGCTTAACGGTATAAATGCCTTGGATATGATGATCGAATTCAGTGTGACCGGAAAAATGACCTGTGGAAATGCAAGAGAACAGGACAATCCCAAGTTTTCCAAATCATGCTGTAATTACTATATCACGCTTAAACCCGGAACGATCACATCTATTACAGGATTGGATATGGTTGAAAAGATGCGCCAGGTTCTGCAGAATGCTACTTTTAAGAAGTTGGGGGATGTAATTAGCGCAACTAATTCATTGGATCGTGTGATTTACAGGCTTCATGTGATGGATGATACACCGGAAAATCTTGCAAAGACGCTTGAAACTATCAGTCATACACTCTGCATTAATGATCAGAACGGTAATGAGATGCAGGTTGAGAAGCTGACATATGACAGAGCCTTGGAAATGATCCTCAATTCATGAACTGGAGATAGACGAATTTGAGAGAAATCGGCAGTGAGTTCTGGAGTGCACCTACGACAGACAAAAAGAGTCGTTTTCTTCCGGAACATACTCAATGGTATCTTTCTGGCAGATCTGCATTACAGGCCATTATTCAGGAACTGAAACATTATCATACTGTTGCAATGCCTTCCTGGTGCTGTGACAGTATGATCAAACCCTTTGTAGACGCGGGAATGAAGATTGTCTTCTATCCTGTATACTGGGATGATGGCTTAAAACAGGACATTCGGTTGGATTGCGATATTCTGTTTCTGATGGATTATTTTGGATATGGAGGATCTCAGCCTGATCTCACAAGGTATCATGGTGTTATCATCCGAGATGTTACTCACACAGCACTTTCATCCATAAGGACAGATGCTGACTATTATTTCGGATCGCTCCGGAAATGGTGCGGAGTTTGGACTGGAGGTTTTGCTTGGGCTGAAAATGGATGTGCTCTTTCAGCAGGGAAGACAGCTGACAAGGAATATATTATTCTCCGTGAAAAAGCCATGAGGCTTAAAGAAGCATATATAAGTGCTGCAAGCTGTATTGACGGGCATTTTACTGCGGATAAAAACTTTCTTGATATATTTCACAAAGCAGAAGAACATCTTGATGATATTGGCATAGCATCTGCTGCAGAAAGAGATGTGAAAGTTGCTGAAAAACTGGACATAAAGTATATTCAACAATGTCGAAGAAACAATGCAGCACTTCTGATGGAGGCCTTTCCTCAATTGCTTGTTTTTCGAAAAACAGAACAAGCAGATTGTCCGCTATTTGTCCCAATTTTGGTTCCGAATGGAAGCCGGGATAAATTACGCAAATATCTTATCCAAAAAGAGATATATTGTCCGATTCATTGGCCGATCAGTATCTATCACAGGCTGAATGCACAGACTGAGAAAATATACGCGGAAGAGTTGAGTCTTATATGCGATCAAAGATATTCAGAGGATGATATGATTCGAATGATTGACGCAATTAAAGTGTTCTGGAAGGGGGTATAACTATGCTGACAGTTTATACCCTCGAACAGGCAGACCAGTGGGATGCTCTGGTTCGATCTTTCAGGGAATATGATACCTACTGGCTCAGCGGGTATAGCAAAGCATTTCAAATCCATGGAGACGGTGAACCACTTCTTTTTCATTATGAAGGGGGGAAAACCCGTGGAATAAATGTGGTAATGAAAAGAGATATCGCGAAAGACGATAGATTCAGGGATAAAATACCTGAGGGGCAATACTATGATTTTGCCACTCCTTATGGATATGGTGGTTGGATTATTGAAGGGAATAATACAGAAGAATTATTCATTGCTTATTCTAAATGGTTGGAACGAAACGGAATCATCAGCGAGTTTGTTCGTTTCCATCCGATGATTGAAAATCACCTTCAATGTGTCTGTTTCTATGATGTGATACAACTCAGCGAAGTGGTTCATATGGATCTTTCCTCGCCTGAAACGATATGGGAAAACATCATCAGTAAAAACCGTAATATGATCCGGAAGGCAATAAAGAACAATATTCACATATATAATGGTCGTTTTCCTGATATTTATGAGCGCTTCCGGTTAATATATGATGCTACAATGGATAGAGACAACGCTGAAGCGTATTATTATTTCAAGCCTGCATTTTATAAATCTGTCCTTGAAGATTTACCCCAGAATGCACAGGTTTTTTGGGCAGAGAAGGATGAAAAGACAATTGCAGCCTCCATCATGCTTGCGTCCAATGGTAGAATGAACTATCATCTTTCGGGTTCACTTCGGGAGTACAGTTCTTTGGCCCCCGGTAATCTGATTCTTTATACAGCTGCCCTCTGGGGATGTGCTCATGGATATAAAACTTTTCATCTGGGCGGCGGAGTAGGTTCTGGTGAGGACAGCCTTTTCAAATTCAAGAGGGCTTTTTATAAAGGCAATTTGAATCATTTTCATATTGGCAAAAAAATAATAGATAAGGACAAATATGATACATTGGTTAATATGAGAGAACCTAAAGAAAGCAATTTCTTTCCGAAGTACAGAGCATAGGAGACTGGAAAATGAATATACTGGTTATCGCACCGCATCGTGATGATGAGATGCTTGGAGTCGGGGGAACAATTATAAAAAGAAAAGCTGCAGGCGATACTGTTTCAGTTTGTGTTGTTACAGCAAAGGAAGGCGGCGAATGGGGTCCTCTGACAATAAGGGTTCATAAGGAAATGGAAGAAGTGTTTCGCTTTTGCGGAGTGGATCATTATTATGGACTGCCATTTGCGCCGGTAATTCTTGAAGGATATCCCAGGAAAGAAATCAATAAAGCAATCTATGATGTAATTCAAGATGTGCAGCCGGAAGAAGTATACATTCCGCACTGGGGAGATATGCAGAAGGATCATCAGATTGTAACAGAAGCAGCTATGGTTTCCTTGCGTTCGAAACATGGTTTTCCAGTGCAGCGTATTTATGCTTATGAAACTTTATCGGAAACAGGAATCCATTACCCGAGCACAGAGAAAGCCTTTATACCTAATGTATATGTGGATATAACAGATGTACTGGAAAAAAAGAAAAGTGCATTGAGATTATATCACTCTCAAATAGGGGAGTATCCAGATCTCAGATCTGTGGAAGCAATAGAAGCTTTAGCAAAGTTTCGCGGGGCTACAGTAAATGTTAAGGCTGCAGAGGCATTCGTGCTAATCAGAGAAGTAAAGTGAGGCATCTGTATGTTTTACAGATTTGTAAAACGAGGGTTTGATATATTCAATTCATCATTAGCCTTGATCATTCTGGCTCCCATATTTCTCTTTGTCAGCCTGGGTATAAAGATCTCCAGCAAAGGTCCTGTTTTTTATGTAAGTGAGAGAATCGGTAAAGGCAATACTCCATTTAAGATGTATAAGTTTCGATCAATGCATATCAGACAGGAAGGATCGATAGAAAGCAAATACCTTGTTAATGAACAGAGGATTTTCCGATTCGGGAAGTTTATTCGCAAAAGCAAACTTGATGAATTACCGCAGTTAATCAACATATTGGTTGGAGACATGTCAATTATCGGTCCCAGACCATACCCAAAGAAGTTTACTGAAAAGTATTTTATTGATGATTATTCGATAATTACCATGGTAAGACCTGGCTTGTCGTGTCTGGACAGTTTATATGATTATGCACATGGGGAATTGTTTGTTACTGATGAGAAAAAATATGCGCGAGATATATTGCCGGTAAGGACAGAACTGGCACGGATTTATATTGAGAGAAGAAGTATTAGCTTGGATATATACTGTATTATACGGACAATTCAGTTGATTTATGAGATAGCTGTTTTGAAAAGAAACTCCTTTAAGTATACAGCATATGAAAAAGAAGTACTTGATCATCATTTGAACAAAAAGTAAAGGCGGTAAAGGGCAATGGATTTTGCCAAATTGAGAATTTTGGTTCTTGACGGTGGCGGCAAACAGACTTTAGCTATGATTAATGGACTAAAAGAGCTACATTGTCACGTAACTGTGTTATGCAGTTCAAAATATGATGTTTGCTATGTATCGAATAAACCAGATAATAAACTGTTAAAGGTTGGATTAAGTGTTTTACATGATAGTTATGTAGATTATCTTCTTTCATTGGTATCAACGCAACAATATGATGTATTGATGCCAATAGGAGAAATGAGCACAAATGTTATCACACAAAACGAGGAGAAGTTCAAGAAATACGTAAAGATTGCCAGTGCACCCAGGAATACCTATATCAAAGCATTTAATAAGCAAATCACCTTTGATACTGCTATAGAGAGTGGGATTCCCTGCCCCTATACTAGACACAGTAAGCAGGATATTAATGAGTATTTGGATAAATGCAAGTTCCCTATTATCATAAAGCCCCGTCAGGGCTTGGGTTCAATCGGTTTTCATAAATTCGAGAAAAAAGAGGACTTTTGGCCTTATATGAAAGAAAAAGCCCTCGATCCAGATGATTATGTTGTTCAGGAGTTTGTTCATTTTGAGAACCGTATTGGAACCAATCTTTTTGTAGATCCAAAGGGGAGGATTTGTACTTCTTATGCGGTAGATGTGCTTCGTTGGTTTCCTATAGATGCGGGTGCAGGTGTGTTAATTGTTACAATAGATGCTCATGAAGTGCTTCAGTATGCAGGGACGCTTCTACAGAAATTGGGATGGAAGGGCTTTGCAAATGTTGCATTTATGGTAGACAAAGAAACTGGTGAACCTCGGTTGTTGGAAATTAATGGGCGTATTCCTGCCAGCGTAAAAATGGCCTTTATGTGTGGATGCAATGTATCCAGACAATTCCTCGAAATGGCTTATGATGAAGATGTCATTCAATATCCGGAAAATGATATGTTTGGCATGTATATTCGCCATCTGGATACAGATATCGCTTGGTTTATCAAGTCTCCCAATCGTTTCAAGACAAAACCATCTTGGTTTAGCTGGAAAAATACGAAAGAAATCCTGTACAGTAAAGATGACAAGAAACCATTCTTTGCTCATTTCTTTCAAAAGACACTAGGCTATAGAACTACCATGAAAAAGAAACAACATTGACATTTTATAGATTATAATTCATGGGTGAAAAGATCGAATGAAAAAAGATCGGATTCAGATCACAAAGCATCATTTCGTTTCAGATCAGATTCATGAACCACTTAAATTGGCTTTTGTCTCCGATCTCCATTGTTATCCAAATCAATTGATAATGAGTGTAATCCATGTTATTGAGCCAGCTGCGGTATTGGTTGGCGGTGATTTTGTTCAGAGCCAAGATCAAATTGACTCTGGAATGAGTTTTCTCTCTCAAGCAGCAAAATTTTGGCCTGTTTTTTGTTCTTCTGGCAAAGAACATGGTTTCCATGACAAACTTATTCATCAGATTGAAAGTACAGGTGCTGTTTTCTTACGGAATCAACACATTTCATTTAGGAACATCCATCTTGGTGGAATGAATACCATTCCTCTGATAGGAAAAACACAAGAGGAAAAGGTAAAATGGATTGAGGTAAACAAAGCCTGGCTGGAAAACTTCAGTATGCTTCAGGGATATAAGCTTCTATTATGTCACCATCCGGAATACTATGACATGTTCATTAAGAACTATGATGTGGATCTTATTCTTTCGGGACATGCTCATGGCGGTCAAATTCGTTTTTTTAATCATGGATTATGGGCTCCGGGACAAGGCTGGTTTCCCAAGTACAGCTCGGGATTATATGATGAAAGACTGTTGGTTGGACGCGGATTGGGGAATGTATACAGAATTCCTCGGATCAATAACAGACCTGAAATTCTGGAAATACATTTGATGCCATCTGAAGATATATAACAGGGTGAAAAATAAAGCAATTAGATTATTAAAAGCAAAAAAACAGACGATATGGAGGTAAAGAGATGACTATAAAAAGACTGTGGCAGTCATTTCGTTTATTTACAATACGTGGAAGCAAAGCCAGAACTGAGTATATCCGAAAGCAACATGTATATGGCGCAATTGGTGAGAACTGTACTATACAAAAACGGAAAGTTCCGCTGTATGCCAATTTGATACATATTGGCAACAATGTTCATATTGCTTCCAATGTATCTTTCCTAACACATGATGTTACTTATCTGGTGCTAAACAACATTCCTGATGTTGTGAATCAGGGTAGAATTCAAGAGAGAATTGGATGTATTGAGATAGGTAACAATGTTTTTGTTGGCTCAGGCACACACATATTATACGATACAAAAATCGGATCCAATGTTATTATTGGAACTTGCAGCGTTATTACAAAGGATATTCCTGATAATTGTGTAGTTGCAGGTGTGCCTGCAAAGATAATAGGGACATTTGATGATTTTTGTAAAAAAGAGCAGAATAGAGTAAAATATCCTGAAGCCCTAAAACCTAGACATCAGATGGTTGGTAAGGAATTATCGGAGCTTTTGTGGGAAGATTTCTCAAACAGGCATTAGAGCATTATAGATTAATATGATGATTTGGACTGGTGTAAAATGAACAGTATTCTTCGAGAAGCATGTTTTGCATGTACGACACCTTATCAGGTTATGGGTGCCATTAGCATAGTTACAGAAGGACAAATTGACGCAGATATATATATTTTTGGTATGTTTGAGGGCTACAGAGAGATTGCAGACAGACTAAGAGAAGAAGAAATCTTTACAGACATCTATGCGGTGGATGCCAGTTTATTCAAAGCACCCGGCCGAAAAGGCGCATTGCTACAGATGGTCAAATGCAAAGAGACGGTTTCAACTTTTCTTCCTGCAGAGGTCAGTTATAAAACGATCTATTCATCCAGCCGGGCACACATTAAAAACCTGTTGCTCCATGAATTGATAAAACGAAATAAAGATCTGAAGATTATTGTTTATGATGATGGTTTGGGAATGTACGCAAAAGATTCCCATGTTTTGAATACAACCAGAGCCAGGAGAAGCGCTGAGAGGTTATTTGGCTGGGATCTGTATATACCGGCCAGAATCAGCTTCATGGTTAATATACCGGCTTTATTTGAAAAACCAAATGAATTACAGCAATGCGATGTTCAGCAAATGCCGTGCCTTCAGTGGAATGATGAAAACCGCAAGCTTTTGATGCGTGTTTTTGGAGCTGCGGAAGAGGATTTGATTCAAGAAAAAGTGGTGGTTTTTGATTCATTACGAGGGTTTGACCATGTGCGTGACGAAAAAATGATACAGCTTGACAAATGCTTTTCAATGGCTAATCATTACTTTGGATCAGAGCATACGATTATGAAACCCCATCCCAGAAGCAAAAAAACAACGACTGCAAGTATTAACGTGTATCAGAAGACCGGAGTTCCAATGGAAGTCTTATATGCCGGAATGGATCATCTTGATGAAAGAATTCTGATTACCTATGCATCCTCGGCTGTGTACACTCCGAAGATGTATTTCAATGCAGAACCTTGGGTGATCAATCTTTTCAGAATTGTGGACAATCAAGATGGCCAGGAATCTGAATGGGAGATCACTTATCAGAAGTTCAAAAAGATCTATAACAGACCAGAAAAAGTTATTGCACCAAGAACGATAGAGGAGTACGAAGCGTGTCTCAAAGAGTTGATGAATTAACAGGAGATGGAAAGAGAAAGCTGGTTTTACGAATCAGTATAGAGCCATTAATAAGATTACTACCAGGCTTGTTTTATATTGCAAATCTGATTCGAATGATGTCCTTTTCCACGATGCCATATATGGTATTTTTGTATGTTGTGGGAGGCATAGGGCTTCTGACTCTCTTTTTTGTAAAACAGTACAATCGAAAAACATGTCTGTTGTTTCTTTTTCTATATCTGCTCAGCTTGACATTAAATTATTTTTTTGTAGGCAATGTTTCGATCAGCAATATTGGCGTTAATGCCTTATTCTTTGGAATCGCATACATGATGCTGATTCATCAATGGAGTATCAAAGAAGGCGCATTTGTTTTCTATTGTACAGCCGTGATTCTGTTGATAAGAATGGGCAGAGGCTCTTTTTTGCGGATGC
>Ga0265298_10006839_pt1 | contig 14000 bp, 11 predicted proteins | sample AusTroGonzalo_MG_3_FD_193486 | JGI IMG/M metagenome (GOLD analysis project Ga0265298, IMG submission 193486) | Bovine rumen microbial communities from tropical cattle in Woodstock, Queensland, Australia - Gonzalo_01 | ecosystem: Host-associated > Mammals > Digestive system > Stomach > Rumen ...
GGCGCATCGACTCGAAGTGCTGCAGTAGCGAGCAGCTGGCGACGGCATTGACGATGCCGGAGGGAACGCCCCAGTTCGCGACCGCGTTGACCACGGGGTCGAACCCGATGATGAGCATCAGGAACGTGACCGCGAGCGCGATAACGAATCCGATCACCTGGCTGCGCGAGAGCGACGAGGCGAACACGCCGATCGCCGTCGCAGCGCCAGCAAGGAGGAAGCTCCCCAGATAGCCGCAGAATACGGCGCCGAAGTCTGGGCTGCCGAGCCATGCGGCCGTGCAGACGATCGGGAAGGTGAGCGCGAGCGCGATGCCGATGAAGGCCCACGCGGCGAGGAACTTGCCGATCAGCGCCTCCCATAGCGTGATGGGAAGGGTGAGCAGCAGCTCGATCGTGCCGTTGCGCCGCTCCTCGGCCCAGAGGCCCATCGTCGCGGCGGGCACCAGCAGCAGGTACACCCACGGGTGCCAGAAGAAGAACGGCGTCAGGTCGGCCTGGCGGCGCTCGTAGAACATCGCCACCCCGAAGGTGAGGAAGCCCACCAGCACGAGGAACGCGACGAGGAACACGTACGCGACGGGCGAGTCGAAGTAGCTCTTGAACTCGCGACCGAATACGGACTTAATCTTTTTGCAGGGGCACATGGCTTACTTGCCCTCCTTTTCCATGGTGAGATTGCGGAACACGACGTCCAGCTTGCCGGACGGGTCCATGGCGCGGAGCTTGTCCGGCGTGCCGTCGGCCTTGATCTCGCCGCGCGCGATGATGAGCGCGCGCGTGCACACTGCGTCCACCTCCTCGAGGATGTGGGTGGAGATGATGATAGCCTTCTCGGCGGACATCTCCTTGATCATCTGCCGGACGACGAACTTCTGGTTCGGGTCGAGGCCGTCAGTGGGCTCGTCCATGATGAGCACCTTGGGGTCGTGCAGGATTGCCTGCGCGAAGCACGTGCGCTGGCGGTAGCCCTTCGAGAGCGTCTCGATCGTCTGGCGGGCGACGGTGGTGAGCTTGGCCTTCTCGATGGCCTCTTCGACCTTCGCCTTGACGGCCGAGCCCGCGAAGCCGCGGATCTTGGCGATGAAGGTGAGGAAGTCCGTCACGGTCATCGCGCGGTAGCTAGGCGCCGCCTCGGGGAGGTACCCGAGCTCGCTCTTAGCGCCCACGGGATCCTTAATGATGTCGTGGCCGCATATCTCGGCCGTGCCGGATGTCGGCGGGATGAAGCCCGTGATCATCCGCATGGTTGTCGATTTCCCCGCGCCGTTCGGCCCGAGGAATCCCAGCACTTCGCCCTTCTTGACCTCAAAGGAGATTCCCTTGACGGCCTCGAAGGAACCGAAGCTCTTCTTCAGGTTTTCGACCTTCAGCATGTCTGTTCCTTTGCTTCTTAGTCCTTGGAAAAATGGGTGAATAGTTTATCAGATTTTCCGAAACGCCGCTAGTCTATCATTTGAATGTTAGCGTGATGTTAGGAAAAAGACCTGGTAATGCGTCAGTAAAACGCAGGTTGTTTTGGCCGTGTAGCCCGCCGCCCGCGCTTCGCACGGGAATGTAAATGAAGATAAGTTTCGTTGAATAAGGAAACAACAATGACAACTGATAAAAACAACTTTTGTTATCCGGGCGCAACCGCGCCCGGTTTCAAGATCGCCGCGCAGTTGCGCGGCGAGAAAGAAGATGTTGTTTTTACAAGTTGTTCCAGTTGTTTCCAAAAGAACTTACAGGCAAGAAATGTAGAAAATGGAGATGATTCGGAGCTGGGGCTCTGCCCCAGACCCCGAAAGCGGGCCAATCACAGGCGATTGACTGGCGTTCGGGGTATGGGGTGGAACCCCATCTTCAAATCTTATTCTACACATCTACATTTCTACACGGCCAAACCAATCTGCCGATGCCCGATTACAAAGACCTGTTCCACGGGGGCGGAATATGTGCTATACTTGCGCCATGAAACGCATCAACAAGAGACTGACATTGCTGGCGGGATTGATGGCGATGGGCGCGGCCGTCGCAGGACCGCTGCCTGAAACCGCTTTCAGGAAGACGCCCTACGTGGGCGCCATCGCCGTGGATGCGGCCACCGGCAAGGTGCTGTTCGAGGACCATGCGGACACTGTTGCCCGTCCGGCGAGCGTGACGAAACTGATGACGCTCCTTCTCGTGCTGGAGGACATGCACGCGATGAAGTACGACCCCACCACGCGCGTTACGGCGTCGGTACGCTGCAGCCAGGAGAAGCCAAGCGTCGTGGGCCTGAAGCCGGGGCAGTCGATGACGATTGACGACCTGCTTCTCTCCATCATGGTGAAGAGCGCGAACGATGCGGCCGTGCTGCTTGCCGAGAATTCAACCGCGAAGAACGCTGGCCGCGAGATACAGCCAGGCGACCTGCAGGCGTTCGTGGTGCGAATGAACAACCGCGCCAAACAGCTCGGCATGACGAACACGCACTACGAGACGCCGAACGGCTATCCTCCGAAGCCGGGCTCAAAGCGTCCGTTCGACACGTCCACCTGCCGCGACCTCGTGAAGCTCGCCCGCAAGATAGTGACTATGCCGGAGGTCTTCCGGTTCACGAAGACGAAGCTATGCACTGTCACCGACGGTGCCGGCCAGCCGCTCAAGATGGTTAACCACAACAACATCCTCGTGAAGGACAAGAAGAAGATCCTCAACGAGAAGGGCGAGAGCGAGGTCGACGGGCTCAAGACGGGCTACATCGACGCCGGCGGCTCGTCCATCGTCCTCACCGGCATCCGCAACGGCAAGCGGGCGATCGTGGTCGTTGTCGGCAGCCAGACCTCCAAGCTCCGCGACGAGCATGCGCGGAAGCTGATGGTGGACGCGCTGGACAAGCTCAACCGCTGAGATGCGGATCGCGCTGGACATCGCCCTGTTCGCGGCATGCGCCGCGATTCCGCTCGCCGTGAGGTGGTGGAGGCTCAGGCGGTGGGGGCTGCCGGTTCGGATATCGGTGGATCCCGACGATCCTTCCCCGAAGGCGATAGCCGGATATCTGGCAGAGGTGGCGTGTCGGCTGGACGAGCGGCCGGAGCGGATGCGCGTTGTGTTCGACGGCGCGAACGCGGCACGGAGCTCGATAACGCTGGACTTCACCCCGGCCGGAGAGATGGTCGTGTCCGTAGACGGACATCGTCCTAAGAAGCTAGATCTTCGCCGCCGGTGGATTCCGGAGCATCCCGTGCCGCTCGTCCTGTGGTCGAGGCGGCGCTGGCGCAACCTGCGGCTCTATGTCGATCCCGTGGACTCTAACCGCTTCCGAGTGATGATGTCGGTGCCATGCACGCCGCCCGCGTGGGCCTTCGTGCCATGTTCGCTGCTGGCCGCGGCCGGGGCGGTCTGGCTCTTGCCGGAATGCATGGCGGTCGCCGTCGGCCTCGCGCTCGGCCTGTGCCTCGTCCGCCGCTAGCTGGCCGGCACTTCGCTTGTAATGCGTCAGTGAAACGCAGGTTGGTTTGGCCGTGTAGCCCGCCGCCCGCGCTTCGCACGGGAATGTAAATGAAGATAAGTTTCGTTGAATAAGGAAACAACAATGACAACTGATAAAAACAACTTTTGTTATCCGGGCGCAACCGCGCCCGGTTTCAAGATCGCCGCGCAGTTGCGCGGCGAGAAAGAAGATGTTGTTTTTACAAGTTGTTCCAGTTGTTTCCAAAAGAACTTACAGGCAAGAGGTGTAGAAAATGGAGATGATTTGTAGCTGGGGCTCTGCCCCAGACCCCGAAAGCGGGCCAATCACAGGCGATTGACTGGTGTTCGGGGTATGGGGTGGAACCCCATATTCAAATCTTCTTCTACACATCTACACTTCTCCACGGCAAAAATATGTCCTACAGGTACGCCCCTGCCGATGAGTGGCCGATTACTTCGCTTTGCGCTTGCCGTTGACGCAGGGCATCCAATTTGATAGCATTTTGAGGCCCTGCAAGCATTGATTTCATGCCTTGAGGCAAGAATAGGACACGCGATGAAAAAGACAGTGAAGACGCCGCTGATGCTGGACACTAAGCGGATGGCCATCTATGACGGACCTGGGATCCGTACCACCTTCTTCGTGAAGGGGTGTCCGCTCAAGTGCGTGTGGTGCCACAACCCGGAGTCCATCAAGCCCGAGGCGCAGTGGGCGAGGTTCCAGCACCTGTGTCAGCACCACGAGAAGTGCACGATGGACGAGGCGACGTGTCCCACGCGCGCGCTTAAGCTTTACGGCAAGCCAATGACTATAGACGAGATCGTGGCGAAGGCACTCGAGGACAAGGCGTTCTACGACCAGTCCGGCGGAGGCGTCACGCTTTCCGGCGGCGAGCCGCTCTTCTTCTGGGAGTGGGCCGTCGAGCTCTTCAAGGCCTTCAAGGCGGCCGGGCTGCACACGTGCATGGACACGTCGCTATACGCCCCGCCGGCGGCCATCGACGCGATTATGCCTTACGTGGACATGTGGCTGCCCGACTACAAGGCCGAGGACGACGCGCTGCACGTGAAGCATACTGGCGTCTCGAACCGCATCGTCAAGAAGAACCTGGAGCGGCTTGTGGCGGCGAAGGTGAAGCTTGAGGTACGCTGCCTCGTGGTGCCCGGCTGCACGGACTGCGAGGACATCGTGGCACGCCACCGCTACCTCGCGTCGCTCGGCATCCCGGAGAAGTCGATCGTAGACCTCGAATACTACGACTACGCCCGTTCGAAGTACTTGGCGCTCGGAATGAAGGACACGATGCCAGCCAAGATAGTGAAGAATTAATAGTGAATAGTGAATGGTGTGTAGGAGGGAGTTTGTGAAAACGACACGTAAGACATTTTTGGGTGGGATGACCGCCATGGGGACGATGGGATGGCGCGCGTTCGCGGCGCCGGCGCGCAAGCAGCGCAGCTACGTCGACACCACGTGGTGGGATCCGTACGTGGAGAACATCACGGACACCGACACGTACCTGCGCAGGAAGTTCCGCCAGGACGTCACCGACAAGGCGACCGGCCTCGGCACGCAGGCAATCAAGAAGCGCCTGTCGCAAATCGTGGCTGCCGCCAAGGCGTCGGGCGAGTCGTGGCGCATCACGAAGGCCAAGTGCTTCGCCGCGCAGGCGCTGGAGATGTCGATCGACGTCTCGCCGCTCGACTGGTTCCCCGCCATCTCCGTGTGGGACCGCAACGACCGTCCGATCAACAACGTGCGCGGCGGCAGGGCGCGAGAGGTGAACGCGCGGATGCTGCCCGCATGGGTGACGAAGGAATGGTATGCGGGCAACAAGGACGGCTCGTGGAACATGTGGCAGGACTTCGACCACTCGGTTCCCGACTGGCGCGTGATCATGGCGCTGGGCTACACCGGGATGAAGAAGCGGCTGGAGAAGTACGCCGTGAAGGGCGACCCGTTCTACGAGGGATTGAAAATCGCGATGGACGCGATGCTCGGCAGCATCGACCGCTTCATTGAGCAGGGGAAGAAGAATCTGGCGGTCGCAGTAAACTGCGACCCTCCCGGTGGGGGGCGTACGCGCGGGAGGGCCGCAATTTATTGCGGCCGCCTCCAGAAGGAGATCGCGTGCCTGGAGCGGCTGAGGAACGGGCCGCCGCAGACGGCCTACGACATGATGATGTTCGTGTGGCTGTACTTCTTCTGGTCGGAGCACCTCGACGGCATCCAGTGCCGCTCGCTGACTGAGCTCGACGTGTTCCTCACGCCATACTACGATGCAGACATCGCGGCCGGACGCACGACCGAGGCGGAGTTCCGCGAACAGCTCAAGCACTTCCTCTGGCAGTGGGGTTCAATCAGCAACTATTGGAACCAGCCCGTCGGCCTTGGCGGCACGCGCAAGGATGGCACGAGCGAGTTCAACCACGTCTCGAAGATCATCCTCGACGTGATGGACGAGTGCGACCTCACGACGCCGAAGTTCCTCGTGAAGATCGCTCCCAACACCCCGGACTGGGCGATGGACAGGATGCTCGACATGGCGCGCCGCCACCGTTCGCTCTCCTTCATCGGCGAGGAGCCGACTGCGCGCGCGCTAAAGAAGTGGTCGAACGCGTCCGACGAGGACTGCCGCACGATGGTCGTGCGCGGATGCTACGAGTTTGGCCTCAGGGACTGCGTGAACGGCACTGGCGTGGGGCACGTCAATTTCCTTAAGCCAATCGAGAAGATGCTGGCGGAGGCGTGTCGTGGTGCGGTCGCGCAGGAGCGCGACCCTCCCGTGTCCGCAACGGGAGGGACGCGCTCCTGCGCGTCCGATTGGACATGCGACTTCAACTCCTTCAAGGCGGAATACCTGCGCCGTCTGGCGGCCACCACCACGCGCTGCCGCGAGATCGCGTTCGAGTTTGAGAAGGTGCTGCCCGAGGTGAATCCTGCTAACCTCATGACAATCTCCACCGAGCACGCGCTCAAGTCGCGCAAGGACGGCTTCGCGAACGGATGTCCGCGCGGGAACAACTCAAGCATCCTCGCGGTTGGTCCCGGCACGGCCGTGGACGCGCTTCTCGCCGTGAAGGAGATCGTGTACGAGAAGAAGGAGCTGACGCTCGCAGAACTCGGGAAGGTCATGGCGGAGAACTGGAAAGGGTATGAGCCGCTACGCTTGAGGATGCTTCGCTCGAAGCGCAAGTGGGGCAATAACGACCCCGAGGCGAATGCGCTCGGCGCGGCGGCGATCAAGACGTTCGCGGACTGCCTGAATGGCAAGCCCAACTCAAAGGGCGGCAGGTTCTTCGCCTCAGGGCATTGCGCGCGCCAGTTCATCGTCTTGGGCGAGAAGACGGGAGCGACGCCGGACGGACGCAAGAAGGGCGAGGAGATGAGCAAGAACCTTTCTCCGACGATGGGCGCGGATACGGAAGGTGCGACGGCGCTCGTGAACACGCTTGCTGCGTCGGACGTGACAAAGCTTCCTGGTGATTATCCTCTCGACATGATGCTGCATCCGTCGGTATGCGCGGGGCAGAAGGGACTTGAGCTCATGAAGGCGCTCGTGCGGCAGTTCCACAAGAACGGCGGCAGCGTGATACAGTTCACCGTGTTCAGCGCGGAGGAGCTGCGCGACGCGCAGGCGCATCCAGAGAAGTACGAGAACCTGCAGGTTCGCGTGTGCGGCTGGAACGTGCGCTGGAACGACCTCTGCAAGGCGGAGCAGGACGCCTACATCCGCCGTGCCGATGCGATCATGAGGTAAGAGCCCAGAACTAACTCGCAATGCGATTGGAGGCGACGATGAGAATGACGATGCTTTTTGCAGTTGCGGCAATTTGCCTGGCGTCTGCAGCCGAGACGATCTCCGTACCGGCCGGCAAGACGGTGAAGATTGAGCCGGGGCGGCGCTTCGAGGGCGGCGTACTGGTGAAGGAGGGCGAGGGCATTCTCGACCTCTCCGGTGCGGTGCTCGCAAATGCCGGGCTTGACGTACGGGAGGGGGTTGTCCGGTTAGCCGCCGGCGCGTCGTCGACCGTGACGGCCCGCTTCCTGCGGTTTGACGTGCGCGAGACGAGGCCTGGCAAGAAGGGACCTCCGGAGTACGGCAATAGCGGTTCGCAGTTCAGCGAGTTTCGCCTCTATCGCGGCGGCAAGGTGCTGCCGATGCCGAAGGGCGCGAAGGCGATGAACGGCAATCCGTCCATGCGCGAGGGTCCGCAGAAGGCGCTCGACGGCGACCTTAAGACGAAATGCTACTTCAATCCCCTGATCGTGGATCTGGGCGAGGAAGTGACGTTCGACGGCTACTCGTTCGTGACGGCGAACGACGCCATCGGACGCGATCCGCGCAGCTGGACGCTGTCGGCCGGTACGGAAGTCGGCGGAGACATCTCGTGGAGCGGCATTGGTTCGGTGCAGGGGTTCGAAGCGCCAAAGGAGCGCTTTACAGAAGCAGGAAAGATATTCCCTGTGGCGCTAAACGACGTTCTTCCCGTGAACTATCCAGTTACGGTTGGTGCAAAGGGGCGTCTCGTGCTGTCCGGCGCGACCGAGACGCTGGAGGACTGCACGGGGAGCGGACTGATCCTGCTGGAGGACGCGACTGTGGAGTTCGCGCCGCAGGCGAGTTTCTCGGGAAGCGTATCTGGCGCGGGGAACGTCGGCTGGCGGAAGTGAGGCATGATGGAACGCGGGTCGCCATACAAGATGCTTTGGTGGCGCATCGTGGCGTGCGTTGCCGTGCTGGCGTGCGCGGTGGCGGTGACGTGGCTTTTGAGCCCGGTCGCGCAGGAGCGCGATTTGCAGAGCCCGGTCGCGCAGGAGCGCGACCCTCCCGTGGTGACCAATGTATTGTCTAGGGTGGACAGTACGGGAGGGACGCGCTCCTGCGCGTCCGCATCTCCGAGCAGTGCGTCCGCATCTCCGAGAGGTGAGCGACTTCCGAAGAAGATGTCCAGGCGGCTGGCGGAGCTCCTGGCGACAAATCCAGAGACAGTCGAAGTGATCGTCGCTCCAATGTCGCCTGGAGACCAGCCTGCGCTGGAGGCGTTCGTGAGGGAACAGGGAGGAACGATCATTGCAGATGCCCCAGAACGTGCGCGTCTGCTACTGGTGAAGATGTCGCCGGCATTGGTGTCGAAGCTGATGTCTCGCGACGATGTGCGGCGACTCGAACCGTTCGTGCGTCCGCGCCTGTTGAACGACGTTGCGACTGGCATCATTGGCGTGCGCGAGGTATGGAACACGCATGGGCTGACAGGAAAGGGACAGCTAATCACGATAGCCGACAGTGGACTTGATACAGGTAAGCCGGATACGGTGATGGACGACTTCCAAGGACGTGTGCGTGCCATTCGTGCAGCGGGGGGCGGATGTCTGGTAAGCGACACTTTCGGCCACGGCACGCATACGGCTGGATCTTTGGCGGGGAACGGCGCGTTGTCGTCTGGTCAGATCAAGGGAGTAGCTTACGAGGCCGACCTTTGGGTATGGGGAGTCGTCATGAGCAATGGATATATCTATATCCCTTCATATGGTTCATTGTTCGAGACGAGAGACCCGAACGAGCCTGCATACATCCATTCGGCAAGCTTAGGTAGTGAGACGCATGCTTATGATGGATTTAGTAGGGCGATAGATGAATGGTTGTGGATGCATCCTGATGTCTTGGTTGTATTTGCCGCGGGGAATAACGGCCTCATAACCTCTGAAGGCGCAGCAAAGAATGTGCTGGCGGTAGGGGCGACTCAAAGTGCTCGTAACGGTACATTTGGGATTTGGTCGAGTGGCCATTCAACGCGAATTTCTGGGTGTTCATCGCGTGGTCCCATGAACGACGGGCGCATAAAGCCAGATGTCTGTGCGCCAGGGGTAGGTATTCTTTCTACGAGGTCGACAATGTTTACTAATACTAATCTTGGTTTCGGCGATTATCCATTAAACACGAACTACACATACATGTGCGGCACGTCGATGGCGACGCCGCTGGTGGCTGGTTCGGCGGCGCTCGTGCGGCAGTGGCTTGTGGAACGACGTGGGTATGCGTTCCGTTCGCCGACTGCAGCGCTGATGAAAGCGATACTTCTGGGTGGCGCTTATGACATGAGCGCGGACGTTGGGTCTAGCTGTGGTGGTGCCGCGCCGAACGGCGCGCAGGGATGGGGACGCATCAACCTGGAAGAGACGCTGTATCCGTCAAACAGGTCTGTGAGGCTTATCGACCGCATTCCGTTCGCGCAAGGCTCGACGTACACGTACAGGGTGGCAACGACGAACGCCGCGCCGCTTGACGTGCAGCTAGTATGGACGGACTATCCTGGGCCTGAGACTGACGACGAGAATCTGGCGTTAGTCAACGACCTGGACCTTTCTGTGTCGAACGAGACGACGGGCGTCGTGTTATGGGGCAACGGCGTGACGGGTGGCGATCGGACGAACAACGTGGAGGGTGTGCGCATCGCCAGTGCCCAACCGGCGGTCTACACGGTGCGTGTGACGGGGCACGATGTGTCGCACGACCACACGGAAGGCGGCGCGGCGGCTCTCTATCTTCGCGGTGCGTTCCGCGAGGGTTTGATGATAACGCTCCGATGATGGCGACTGCAAAGGAACGGAAGAAGGAGAATAGCGATTGCGAGAACGATGCAGATGACATTGGCTTCATGCATGGTGGCGATGATGCTGGCGATGCCGTCTGCGGCGTGCAAGACTCCCTTGCCGGGGGCGGACGGGAAGCATCCCGCCGTGACGTATGCGCCGTTCCCCGACGCGCTGAGCGCGTTCGTGTGGCGCAACTGGCCTGTGGTGCCGGCCGAGCGGCTGGCGGATGCGATTGGCGCATCGGTGGCAGACCTGGAGGCGGTGGCTCGCGACATGGGACTTCCTGTGCCGCAGCCTGCGGTGTCGCCGCTCTGGCGGCGCAAGGGCTACATCACGGTGGTGCGCCGCAACTGGCACCTGCTGCCGTACTGTCAGCTGAAGCACGTGCTGGACATGTCAGGCAAGGAGTTGGCGTTCTCGCTCACGGAGGACGACTTCCTCTTCGTCAAACTCGGCAACACCAAGCCGTTCTGCTCGCCCATAGCATATTCGGCCGGGATGGCGGAGCGCGGAAGGGAGCGCCGACGGGCGCTCGCGCGCGTTCTGGCGGAGGAGGGCGTAGTGCCGATGGCGCCGGAGGAGCCGCGGTTCAGCTTCGTGGGGGAGCTTTCGGGGATGGGGGCGGCGGACGCGGCCATGCCGGTTTCAGACGCGCAGGAGCGCGTCCCTCCCACGTTTGACATGCGGTTGATCTTTTCGTACTTCGCCGACTACGGCGACCCGCTGGGGGACGACGAGATCGGCTCGTATCCCGAGGGGTTGCTGGCGCGGCTTGCGGCGAACGGCGTGAACGCCGTGTGGCTGCACACCGTGCTCTCCACGCTTGCGCGCGATCCGAAGTATCCCGAGTTCGGCGAGGGGAGCGAGAGGCGCATCGCGAACCTGAAGAAGCTTGTCGCGCGGGCGGCCAAGTACGGTGTGAAGGTGTACCTCTATGTGAACGAGCCGCGCGCGCAGAATGATTCTTTCTTCGAGAAGCCTGGGCGGATGGAGGCGCGCGGGGCGAAGCGCACGCATGATGGCCTAGGCTACGCACGCTGCACGTCGTGTCCGGAGACGCGGCGCTGGCTGCGAGACGCGCTGAAGTCCGTGTTCGCGCAGGTGCCGGGCCTGGGCGGCGTGTTCACGATCACGATGAGCGAGAACCTCACCAACTGCGCGTCGCGCTGGGGGAAGGACACGTGTCCGCGCTGCAAGGACCGCACGGTTGCGGATATCGTGGCAGAGGTCAACTGCACGATCAGCGAAGGCGTGAAGGCAGGGAACCCCGACGCGGAAGTGGTCTGCTGGGACTGGGGCTGGCCGATGCAGGACAGGACGAACATCGTCGCGCACCTGCCCGCCGGATGCCGCGTGATGACGGTTAGCGAGCGCGGCGTTCCGACGGACCGCGGCGGGGTGAAGTCCACGATCAACGAGTATGCGCTTTCCGCGCCTGGCCCGAGCGATGCTGCGAAGGAACTGTGGGCGGCGGCGAAGGGGCGCGGGCTCAAGACGGCGGCGAAGGTGCAGGCCGCGCTCACCTGGGAGATGAGCGCGGTGCCGTACGTGCCGGTGATGGACCTCGTGGCGGAGCACGTGCGCAACCTTTCTGCGTCGGGCGTGGACGGCGTGATGCTCTCATGGTCGCTAGGCAGTGCGCCGACGCCGAACCTGGAGATATTCGCCGACTACCGTAGAGGAGAGGGGACAGACCCTGTGCTAGACCGTCTGGCGGAACGGCTTTACGGGAAAGGCGGAGTGGCAGCGGCGCGTGCGGCATGGTCGGCCTATTCCGCCGGTTTCCGCGAGTTCCCTTTCCACATATCCACCGTCTATCGCGGAAACCAGACCGTCGGGCCGGCGAATCCGCTCTACCTGAAACCGACGGGATGGCCGTCGTCGATGGTTGGCTATCCGTACGACGACCTGAAGGGATGGCGCTCGATCTATCCCGAGGATGCGTGGATCGGGCAGATGGCGAAGGTGCGCGACGGGTTCATCGCGGGCAACGCGAAGTTCGAGCGGCTTGTCGAGTCGCTCTCAGGCGCGAAGCGCGCGGCGGCGGCTCGCGAGCTGGGCGTTTTCCGCGCTATCGAGAACCACTTCAGGTCCGTGGTCGACCAGGCGCGTTTCGTGCAGGCGCGCGAAAAGGGCGACAAGGCGGAGATGATATCCTGCGCAAGGCGGGAGCTAGCCACGGCGAAGGCGCACCTCGCGCTTCTGCGGGCGGACAGCCGCATAGGGTACGAGTGCTCTAACCACTACTTCTACCTGCCGCAGGATCTCATCGAGAAGATACTCAACTGCCGCGACATCATCGACAGCCTATCTCACTGAGAGCATCGCGTCGATCGCGCGCTTGGCGCGGACGGCAATGTCCTCAGGCACCGTCACGATGGGCGAGAGGTCTCTCAGGCAGTCGCGCACCTTCTCGAGCGTGGTCTTCTTCATGTTGGGGCAGACTAGCTCGGCGGCGGGCCAGAACTTCTTGCCGGGGTTTTCCTGGCGCAAGCGGTGGAGGATACCGGTCTCTGTGCCGACGATGAACTCCTGTGCGGGCGAGTTGTGCGCGAACGCGCACATGCCGCCCGTCGAGAGGCGCTCGTCGGCGGCGTCGCGCACCTCCTTCGGGCATTCCGGGTGCACGAGGACGGGCGCGCCAGGATGGGCGGCGCGCGCGTCGGCGACCTGCTTCGCAGTGAGTCGCGCGTGGGTGGGGCAGTAGCCGGGCCAGAGAATGTACGATACGCCGAGCATCTCTGCGATGTGCGAACCGAGATGCCTGTCGGGCACGAATATGATCTCGCGGTCCTTCGGGAACGTGGCCATCACGCGCTCGGCGTTGCCGGATGTCACGCAGATGTCGCATTCGGCCTTCACCTCGGCGGTGGAGTTCACGTAGCAGACCGCGGCGGCGCCGGGGTGCTGCGCCTTGAGCTCGCGGAGCTGCGCGCCTGTGATCATGTCCGCCATCGGGCAGCCAGCCGTCTCATCGGGGATGAGGACCATCTTAGAAGGGTTGAGGATGGCGGCCGTCTCGGCCATGAAGTACACGCCGCAAAAGACGATGACGTCTGCCTCCACGGCGGCGGCCTTGCGGGCGAGCTCGAGCGAGTCGCCAGTGAAGTCGGCGATGTCCTGCACCTCTGGGCGCTCGTAATTGTGCGCGAGGATGACGGCGTTGCGCTCGCGCCTGAGCGCGGCGATCTCTTCTGCGGTCGTTTGCATGCGGACATTATACCATCTTCCGTCCTGCGCGGATACATGATATACTGTCCGCATGGCAAGGACAATCGTTTTGGGCGTTACAGGGTCGATCGCCGCATACAAGGCGTGCGAGCTGGTGCGGCTTTTCGTAAAGAACGGCGACGACGTGCGCGTGGTGATGACGGACCACGCGAAGGAGTTCGTCACGCCGCTCACGTTCCGCACGCTGAGCCGCAATCCGGTGGAGAACGCGATGTTCGCGGATCCGCTAGAGTGGAAGCCTGGACACATCTCGCTGGCGGACGCGGCGGACGTGCTTGTGGTGGCGCCCGCGACGGCGAACATCATCGCGAAGATGGCGAACGGGATAGCGGACGACCTGCTGAGCAGCGTAGCGCTCGCCACGAAGGCGCCGATCATCGTCGCCCCGGCCATGAACACGGGCATGTGGGAGAACGCGGCCACGCAGGCGAACATGGAGACGCTGAAAGGGCGTGGCGTGCGGTTCGTGGAGGTTGGCGATGGCGAGCTCGCCTGCGGTACTTCCGGCCCTGGCCGGATGGCCGAGCCAGAGGCCATTTTCGAGGCCGTGTGAAAAAACATCGGTTTGGGCTTGCCATACCCCCTCAATTTCTGCTATCATTTTCCTGTTTCTAAACCAAAGCAGATTTCAAACCATAAGGAGAAGAAAAATGAAGTGCTCTACGATGATGGCTATTCTGTGCTGCGGTGCATTGGCGCTGGCGGTTACCGGATGCAAGTATGACAATGCCGGC
>Ga0265298_10006841_pt1 | contig 13997 bp, 13 predicted proteins | sample AusTroGonzalo_MG_3_FD_193486 | JGI IMG/M metagenome (GOLD analysis project Ga0265298, IMG submission 193486) | Bovine rumen microbial communities from tropical cattle in Woodstock, Queensland, Australia - Gonzalo_01 | ecosystem: Host-associated > Mammals > Digestive system > Stomach > Rumen ...
AACCCCGAAGACCTTCGTGTTCAGAAAATCATCCATGTTTTCTGCCCTTCCTCTCTGTTCAGGTGCTTTCCGTAACCGTCCGGTTCTCCCAGTCGATCGTAAGCCGTTTCCGGATGGCGCCGGACTGGTCAATATAGGCCTCCGCCTCGTTGAGGACATCCGTTTCTCCGATCAGCTGCAGAATAAAAACGCTCATCATGCTGCCCTGCATCGGAGAAATATTGGCCCCGACGATATTGACGTCCAGTCCTTCCCGCCGGCAAAGGTTCGCGATCACCGGCTCGTTCACCGTGTCTCCGATGAATTTCAGCTGCTCCAGCCGGTAATGCCTGTTTTCACTCCGGATCGTGTCGTAGAAGGTTTCCGGCACCTGGTCGTTGATGACCGTCCGAACAAAACGTTTCGTAACCTCCGCCTGCGGCCGTCCGAAAACGTCCAGAACACTGCCTTCCTCGACGATTTTTCCATCCTCCATCACGGCCACCCGGTCGCAGATCAGCTGGATCACCTGCATCTGATGGGTAATCAGCATGATGGTAATCCCCATTTCCCGGTTCACGCGCTTCAGAAGCTTCAGGATGGACTCCGTGGTCTGCGGATCCAGGGCGCTCGTCGCCTCATCGCACAGCAGGATTTTCGGCTCCGTCGCCAGTGCCCTTGCAATGCCGACCCGCTGTTTCTGACCGCCGGAAAGCTGGCTGACATAGGCGTCCTTCTTGTCCCGAAGCTCAACAAAGTCCAGCACTTCCGAAACCCGCCGTTCAATCTCTTCCTTCGAGCGGCCTTCCATCCGCAGCGGAATGGCGATGTTGTGGAAAACCGTCTTCCCCTCCAGCAGGTTGAACTGCTGGAAAACCATCCCGATCTTCCGCCGCAGGTTTGTCAGTTCCCTGCCTTTCAGGGTCGCAAGATCCAATCCGTTCACCCGGACCGTTCCGCTGTCCGGCGTCTCCAGCCGGTTCACCAGCCGGATCAGGGTGGATTTCCCGGCGCCGGAAAACCCGACAATCCCGTAGATCTCCCTTTCTCGGACATGAAGGCATACGTCCTGCAGCGCGTGCACTTCCATGTTTTTTTCCCTGAAAGTCCGGGAAACATGTTCCAGCTGAATCATGGTTCAGATTCCACCTTTGTTTTGTTCACGCATTCTGCGCCGCGACGGCCCGTGCGTGATCTTTCCTGATTCTGTCAAGCAGTTCGGGATCCAGGATCAGGTCCATGGCCGTCAGCGCCAGCGCCTTCGCCCCCAGCACAATGGAGCGGAGCCCTGTCTCGCTGCGGCATGCTTCCCGCTTCTCAATGCTGTGCCCGGCCACCGGCGTCTCGCTGATCCGGATCATCGGCTGAATCACCGGGATCACCTGGGAAACATTCCCGACGTCGGAGGACCCCAGGGGAAACACCTTGTTCTCAAAAGACTCCCCTAAAGACACAAGGTTCTTCAGGTAGACTTCGTCAAAGGAAGGCGTCGGAACGACGTTTTCGATCAGGTTCCGTTGCGTCGGTTCCAGCAATCCCGTACATCCGGTCTGCAGCGCGGCGCCTTTCACGATGTCCTCCAGCTGATGATAAACCTTCATCATGCGTTTGACGGTGGCCGCCCGGACGTAAAACTTTCCTTCCGTCAGGTCCGGAATAATGTTCGGCGCGTCCCCGCCCTTTGTTACAATGCCGTGAATCCGGACGTCCGCCGGCAGCTGCTGCCGCATGAGACCGATGGCGTTGAATACAAGCACCAGCGCGTCCAGGGCGTTGATCCCGTTCTGGGGACTGGAGGAGGCGTGCGCCGCTTTCCCCCTGAACTCAATCCGGATCGGTGCGCAGGCAATCTCCGCGTGGGTCAGTTCGTGGTGGTCGGATCCCGGATGCACGCACAGCGCGGCGTCCACGTCCCTGAAGTAGCCTTCCCGGACAAAGCTGCCCTTCGCGCTGCCGTTCTCTCCGCCTTCCTCGCCGGGGGTTCCGTAAACCCGGATTTCCCCGCCGATGTCGTCGATCACCTGTTTCAAGGAAGCCGCCGCCAGCAACGAGGTCGCCCCGAACAGGTTATGGCCGCATCCGTGACCGAGGCCGATCAGTGCGTCGTATTCCGCCAAAAAGGCCAGTACCGGCCCCGGCTTCCCGGATTTGTATATGCCGGTAAACCCGGTGGGATGCCCCGCCACGTCCACCTTCACCTCAAAGCCTTCCTTTTCCAGCTGCTCGCTGAGCACGCCGCAGGCAAAATACTCGTGATTGCTGGTTTCCGGTTTCCCATGAATCTGAAGGGCAATCTCCCGGTACACCGGGTATTGCTTCTCCGCATATTCCAGAATCCTTTCCCTGAAAGCCATGCCGAACCGCTCCTTAAATCGTGTAATAATCCCATTCTCCTGACATCTGATCCCTGCATTCCTGAACAAACTCGGCAAGCGTCTTGTTTGCCGCGAAACCGATCAGGAAACCGTTCATTTTTTCCCAAAGTCCGGTGTTGACGGCATTGCGCAGGCTGCGCTCGTTCCGGTCTCCGGAGGTGTTCTGAGAATCCAGGATGCTTTTGTCAAGAGCGTTCAGAACGTCCGCGATGCTGATCCGATCCGCCGGCCGGGACAGCGTGTAGCCGCCCCGCAGTCCCTTCTGGGCGCGGATCAGCCCGGCCTGTTTCAGATGCGTCAGAATCTGCTCCAGGTATTTCTGGGAAATACCCTCTCTTTCCGCAATGTCCGGTGCGGATTCGCTGGTTCCGTTTTCCGCGTACATCGCGATGTCTGTCAGTGCCAGCATTCCGTATTCAACCCTTGTGGATACCTTCATCCGGCAACCCGCCTTTCTTCGCTGTCTGTTTCCGGAAAACCCGTGATCGTCTGAAAAATCGCCTCCGCCAGGGCACTGTGGCCTTCGGCGTTCAGGTGTTCATCGTCAAAAGGGGACGCCTCTGCATAGTCGGAAGCCGCCAGAAACAGATGTTTCCGCCTTCCGGCAATTCCGGAATAAATCCGTTTCAGTTCCGCAGAAGTCCGGACGGATCGCCGGTCAAATTCCGGATCCTTTTCCGGTTTCCATACGTCCCGCCCAAGGAGGATCGGAGAAATCACCAGAATGCGTTCCGGCCGGATCCGGGTTTCAAGCAGGTCCAGGCAGCGTTCCAGTCCCTTTCCGATCTCTTCCGGGGACGCGCCGAACACTTTTTTGCAGTCGTTGGTGCCGAGCATGATGATGGCTCCGGAAACCTTCGGGTTTTCGCGCAAAATCTCCGGAATCTTTTTCGCGCCGTTCAGGCCTTCGCGGTAAGGATCGTCGAATACGGTTGTCCGGCCGCAAAGGCCTTCCTCCTTCAGGCTCAGCCCCCTCCGGCCGAGCCTGTTCCGCAGAATCCCGGTCCACCGGACGTTCTCCGGATACCGCTCCTGAAGGACGGGGTTCAGTCCCCATGTGTTGGAATCCCCGAAAGCAATGATCTGCCTCATCTCCCGTCACCTCCTTACCATGGCGTGGTTTCCGCCGTTCATTCCGGCTCACCGGCGTCCTGCGTCCGGTATAAAAAGGTTCTCCCCCGCCGGGAACAACCCGCCTTATGGCGCCTGGAAGCGCATTGCCGGCGTGTGTTGTTCCCGGTTCAGGGAAACCGCCTCAGTCCGCAATTCCGGCAAACAGCTCTTCCGGAATCCACCAGAGACCTCTCCATTCGCCGTCCGGAGCGTTCTCCTTATCAAGATATTCCTTGAATTCCCTGGAGTGATAGGCATCAACAATGGCCTTGGCCCAGGGGGCGTCGACATTTTCCGCCTTGACGACAACCTGTAGAATCAGATGCGGCAGAATGTCCTCGTTCGCCAGCGCGGTGGAGCCGTCGATACCGGCGTTATAAACGACGGAGCCGGTAATCGCGGCATAGTCGTAGTCCTGAATGGCCGCGGGAATGGTCAGGCTCTTTTGCTCAATCAGTTCCAGTTCATAGGGGTTTTCCACCACGTCGTCCACCGTCACCGCGGAGATTTCAACGTTCTCATCCAGCTTAATCCAGCCAATTTTCTGAAGGATCGCGAGGCACCGCGCCGTGTTGCTGGCGTCGTTGGGAATCGCGACCGTGAATCCCTTGCCTACTTCGTCCAGGCTCGTGTGGTTCACGGAGTAAACGCCGGCCGGTACCGTCGGAATCACGCTGATAGGCGTCAGGTCGCCGTTGTTGTTGGCGTTGAAGTTGTTGGCATAGGCGGTGTGCTGTTCAACGTTCACCTGCACCTCGCCCGCCTGCAGCAGCTGATCCGCCACCAGCAGTTCGGAAGTCTCGACGACTTCAAAAGTGTAACCCTGCGCCTCGAGGATCGGGATAATCGCTTTCTCAAACAGTTCGGTGTAAGGTCCCTGGGATTTGGAATACTTGATGTTCGTCAGTTCGCCTTCCGCGAAGGATGCAGCGGCTGTCAGCAGCAGGGCTGCGGTAAGAATGATCGCAATAATCTTTTTCATGGGTTCTTTCCCCTTTCTTTCATTTCATTGGATACTTTCCGTTGATCAGGTTCGTGATTCCTGTTTTCTTCCGTTCTCCGGCCCGGTTCTGTTCCCGGCCGTCCCGGTGTTTGGGTCTTCCGGTGTCCCGGCTGTTCCGGATTCCGATGCTCCGGTGTACAAAAAAATCCGGAAGCTCTTCCTGAAGCTCCCGGGCATGTTCGTGCAGTCGGCTCAAAAATCAGCAACATCGCACCGTCTGGAGGCGCGCAAAGCAATCGCCGGACGCACCAGTCGCATCATATGCCCGGGAGATCAGCATTCGACAACACATGCCGCCAGCCAGTTTCTTCGTCTCGTTCCTGAACATTGCCCGTACCTCCTTTCGAATGGATTGACCGAAGTATATCACCTATTGCCTACTATGTCAATAGGTGTTTTGATAATTCATAAAAAATCCCGCAGCCCTTTGTTTTCAATGGCCTGCGGGGAAAAGTATTCGGTATTCCGAATTGTTTTTTACTTGTTTTCGCTCCGGCTGTGATAGTCGTCCAGCGCTTTCTGAATCGCTTCCTCCGCCAGCACGGAGCAGTGCATTTTATAGGCCGGAAGCCCGTCCAGCGCCTCCGCCACCGCCTTGTTCGTCAGCTGCATTGCCTCCGAAACCGGCTTTCCCTTGATCAGTTCCGTGGCCATGGAGCTGGACGCGATGGCGCTGCCGCAGCCAAAGGTCTCGAACTTGACGTCCTGAATGATGTCGTCCTCAATTTTCAGGTACATTTTCATGATATCGCCGCATTTGGCGTTGCCGACTTCCCCGATACCGTTGGCGTCTTCGATCACGCCCACGTTCCTCGGATTCCGGAAATGATCCATCACTTTTTCGCTGTATAGTGCCATGTTCCTGTCTCCTCTTCTGATATTCCTGCCCCTGTACACGTCTTCCCGGCGGTCCGGGGCGCCCGCTGCCTGTGTTTCCTTATAACAGATGCGGTTTCTTCCCGCTTTCCAGATCCCGCCAGATCGGTGAAAAGCTCCGCAGGTATCCGACAACTTCCGATACCGACCGGATAATGTAGTCCACGTCCCCGTCCTGAAGGTCCTCCCCGATGCTCAGCCGCAGGGAACCGTGGGCAACGTCGTGAACCCGCCCGATCGCCAGCAGTACGTGGCTCGGGTCCAGCGATCCGGAGGTGCAGGCGCTGCCGGAGGAAGCCTCGATGCCTTTGTCGTCCAGCAGCAGAAGCAGGGACTCGCCCTCAATCCCTTCGAAGCAGAAGTTCACGTTCCCCGGCAGGCGGCGCTTTGCGTCCCCGTTCAGGGCGGAATGGGGAATCGCACCCAGCCCCTGAATCAGCTGGTCGCGCTTTTCCGTCAGGAGCGCCGCGTTCCGTTCCATGTTCTCCTTTGCTTCCGCCAGCGCCGCGGCCATGGCCGCGATACCCGGAACGTTCTCGGTTCCTGCCCGTTTTCCGTTTTCCTGGGCCCCGCCTTCAATCAGGTTGGAAAGCCGCACGCCCTTCCGAAAGTAAAGGAACCCGACCCCCTTGGGCCCGTGGAATTTATGCGCCGACGCGGAAAGCAGATCGATCCGGTCCGCCTCCACGTCGATCGGAAGATGGCCTACGGCCTGCACCGCGTCCGTGTGGAAAAGCACTCCGTGTTTCCGGCAGATCTCCCCGATCTCCCGGATCGGCTGAACCGTTCCGATTTCGTTGTTGGCAAACATGACCGTCACCAGGCAGGTCTCCTCCCGGATCGCCTTTTCCAGCTCCTCCGGCCGGACAAGCCCGTCCTCGTGAACGTCCAGCAGCGTAATCTCAAAGCCTTCTTTTTTCAGCTTTTCAAGCGTGTGAAGCACGGCATGATGTTCAAACGCTGTGGAAACGATGTGCGTCTTTCCCTTTTTCCGGCCCAGCGCCGCGGCGCTCAGAATCGCCTGGTTGTCCGCCTCGCTTCCGCCCGAAGTAAAGAGGATTTCCTGCGGCTGCGCGCCGATCGCGTCCGCGACGGTCTTTCTCGCCTCTTCAAGAATCTCCTTCGCCCGCTGTCCGATGCTGTAAAGGCTGGAGGGATTCCCGTAATTCTCCGTAATCACGGACATCATGGCGTCCACCGCCGTCTTGCTCATTTTCGTTGTCGCGGCATTGTCTGCGTAAATCACGATAAAAAGATCTTCTCCTTCCCGGCTGATGCCTTCTGCATCTTATACCCATTCACCCTTAATGTCAATAGGCAATAGATCGCCGAAATAACGGATCCGGTTTCTCAGCCTATTGTGCTTCACAGGAACCGGATCCGTTGGATGATAAAGTTTTCCCCCCAGTGTCATCCACGCCGGCTTCAGCTCCCGAGATAAGCCTTCCGGACGTTGTCGTCGTGCATCAGGTCGTCCGCAATGCCTTCCATGGTGATCCGCCCGGTTTCCATGACATATGCCCGGTTGGCAACGGACAAAGCCATCTGCGCGTTCTGTTCAACCAGCAGGATCGTGGTCCCCGCCGCGTTCATCTCCCGGATGATCTCAAAGATCTGCTCGACCAGGATCGGTGCCAGACCCATGCTGGGCTCGTCCAGCATCATCAGCCGGGGTTTGCTCATCAGTGCCCGCCCCATGGCCAACATCTGCTGCTCGCCGCCGGACAGGGTTCCGGCAATCTGCTTTTCCCGCTCCTTCAGCCGGGGAAAGAATTCATAAACCCGCTCCATGGACTTTTCCGTCTCCTCGTTGGGACGGCTGAAAGCGCCCATTTCCAGGTTCTCCCGGACAGTCATCTGCTGGAAAATCCGCCGGCCTTCCGGACAGAGACTCAGTCCCTTGTAAACCATCTTGCTGGCCGCCGTACCTTCCACCGGCATCCCCGCGAAGGCAATGCCGCCCTGCCGGGGTTTCAGCAGCCCGGCGATGGTGTTCAGTGTAGTGCTTTTCCCCGCGCCGTTCGCGCCGATCAGCGTAACGATCTCCCCTTCGTTCACCTCGAGGGAAATCCCCTTGATCGCGTGAATCGCGCCGTAGTAAACGTGGATGTCCCGAACCTTCAGCAGCGGAAGTTTTTTCTCCTCGCTCATGCTTCCGCCTCCTTCCGCTTGCCCAGATATGCCTCGATCACGGCCGGGTTCGCCTGGATCTCGGCCGGAGTGCCCTTCGCAATGATCTTTCCGAAGTTCAGCACGCAGATATCTTCGCAGATCCCCATGACCAGATTCATGTCGTGCTCAATCAAAAGAATCGCGATCTGGAACTGATCCCGGATCTTTATGATGTTTTCCATCAGTTCTTCGGTCTCGTGGGGATTCATTCCCGCGGCCGGTTCGTCCAGCAGCAGGAGTTTCGGGCTGGTGGCCAGCGCCCGGACAATCTCCAGCCTGCGCTGCGCGCCGTAGGGCAGGCTGCCCGCCCGCTCGTCCGCCATACCGGCCATATCAAAAATGTTCAGCAATTCCAGCGTCTTTTCGTGCTGCTCTTTCTCCGCCTTCCAGTATTTCGGCAGCCGAAGAATTCCGTTGAACATTCCGTAACGGATCTGGTTATGCAGTCCGATGCGCACGTTTTCTTCCACCGACATGTTGTTGAACAGGCGGATGTTCTGAAAGGTCCGGGCAATGCCGGCTTTGCTGACATCGACCGTGGTCATGCCGCCCATGTCCCGGCCTTCCAGCATCATCGTGCCGTGTGTCGGCTGATATACCTTGGTCAGCAGATTGAAAATGGTGGTTTTTCCGGCGCCGTTGGGGCCGATCAGGCCGCCGATTTCCGTCCGGCCCATGATCACGCTGAAGTCGTCCACCGCCTTCAGGCCGCCGAATTCAATACCCAGATGATTGCATTCCAGCACCGGAATGCTCCCCAGGTCCCGTTCCGGAACAAAGGATTTGGAGGGATAGGGCACCATGGGAGTCTGCTGTTTTTGCTTTGTCTCGCTCATGCCCGCATCTCCTCTCCGCTTTCATCGTCTCCCCGTCTGTGGAAGATTCTTCTTACCAGCATCTTCACCATCGGGTTGTTGCTCAACAGCATCACAAGAATCAGCAGAATTGCGTATGCCAGCATCCGGTAATTCTGCAGGAACCGCAGTTTCTCCGGCAGAATCGTCAGTGCCGTGGCGGAAACAATGGAGCCGGGAATATTCCCGATGCCGCCCAGCACAACGAATACCAGTACGTTGATCGATTCGTTGAAGCTGAACTTGGTTGGCAGCAGCGTCGCCATGCTCAGTCCGTACAGCGCCCCGGCCATTCCCGCCAGTACCGAGGCCGTCACGAAGGCCATCATTTTGTATTTCGTAATGTTGATTCCCATGGATTCAGCGGCAATCCGGTTGTCCCGCGCCGCCATAATGGCCCGCCCGGACCGGGAATTGATGAGATTCAGCACGACAATCAGGGAGAACATGACCAGGATAAAACCGGCTGTGAACGTCGCGATGGTTTTGACTTTCACTGCGCCCATCGGGCCGTTCAGCAGCAGCGTTCCGGGCAGGTTCCCGTCCAGAAATCCCCAGTTCAGCGTCTGTCCGTCGACGGAGACATACACGCAGTTCATAACGTTTTTAATGATTTCGCCGAAAGCCAGCGTAACAATCGCAAGATAGTCGCCCCGCAGCCGCAGAACGGGAATGCCGATCAGTGCGCCGGCAATCCCCGCGATGATGCCGCCGGCCAGGATGGCAAGCACAAGCCGCAGCGTCGGATCTTCCATCTGGAAACCGTTCAGTAACCAGCCGGAAACAATAATCCCGGTAAACGCCCCGATTCCCATGAATCCGGCATGGCCAAGGCTCAGCTCCCCGCTGATTCCGACGACCAGGTTCAGGGAAACCGCCATCACGACCCAACTGCAGATCGGGATCAGCTGCCCCTTCAGCGTCCGGGAGATGGATTTGTTGTTGATCATGATGGTCAGTATCACAAACAGCAGGATCAGAATCCCATAGGTAACAACCTGGGTGATCAGTCTGGATTTTTTCGTCTTCATCCTCTGCTCACCTCAAACTTTCTCCCGCACGGGCTTGCCAAGCAAACCTGTGGGCCGCACCAGCAGGACAATAATCAGCACCGCGAAAACAATGGCGTCGCCGAGTTCCGTGGAGATATATGCTTTTCCGAAAATCTCAATCAGCCCCAGCAGTACGCCGCCCAGCATGGCCCCCGGAATGGATCCGATCCCGCCGAAAACGGCGGCGGTAAAGGCTTTAATGCCCGGCATGGAGCCGGTGGTGGGCATCAGCATCGGATAGGAAGAACACAGCAGGAAACCGGCAATCGCCGCCAGTGCCGATCCAATCGCAAAGGTGACAGAGATCGTCCGGTTCACGTTAATACCCATCAGCTCCGCCGCGCCCCGGTCTTCGGAAACGCAGCGCATGGCTTTCCCTGTCTTGGTTTTGGAAATAAACAGCGTCAGTGCGGTCATAATCACAATGTTTGCGGCGATAGTGATCAGCGTCTCCGGCTTGATGGACAGCTGCCCGTCAAACAGCCGGATCGTGTCCAGCGCGAAAAGACTCGGAAAAACCTTGGGGTTGGCGCCCCAGATCAGCAGGGCCGTATTCTGCAGCAGATAGCTCATGCCGATGGCGGTAATCAGAACCGCCAGGCCCGTCGCCTGCCGCAGCGGCTTATAAGCCAGCTTTTCAATCGTAATGCCCAGCACCGTACAAACCAGCATCGCCAGCAGGATGCAAACCACCGGCGGCAGATTCCAGTACTGTGCGGCGCAGAAAACGATATAGGCGCCGACCATAATGACGTCGCCGTGCGCAAAGTTCAGCATCTTGGCAATGCCGTAAACCATCGTATATCCGAGCGCGATGATGGCGTAGATACTGCCCAGGCTGATGCCGTTAACCAGGTTGGACAGGAATACCATGTTCTTTCTTCCTCCCGCGCTGCCGGTTTTCCGGCAGAATCTTCCCTGTTTTTATCATGGGATCGGCTTTTTGTCCCCCGTGAAAAAAAACAGGAAATCCGGCCCGGGAAAGACCCCCGGCCGGATTTTATGCTCTCCAAAATCCGTCAGTTATCAAGACCGACATAAACGCCGTCTTTGATGATCATGGCGGTGGGCACTTTGTCGACTTCGCCGTTGGCGCTCCAGGTCATGGCTCCGGTCAGTCCGGTGATCTGCAGTTCCTGCATGGCGGCAATCATCCTGTCGCAGATATCCTCCGCGGCTTCGCCGGTCTGCACTTCGGCGATCTTTGCGGCTTCAACCAGTGCGTAGATGCAGTCATAGCCGTCCGCGGCGAACTGGTTCGGAACCTCGCCGTATTCAGCCTGATACTTCGCGACGAAGTTCACCGTCAGGTCGTCCTTTGCATCCGCAACGAAGGGGGTCAGCAGCATGACGCCTTCGGCCAGGGTCGGATCAAAGCCTTCCATCGTCAGAATGCCGTCCATGCCGTCCACGCCGAAGAACACAGGTGCGTAATCAACTGCCTTGGCAGCCATCAGGATCTGGGAAGCGGGGGTGTAGTAGATGGGCAGGAACACCAGGTCTGCTCCCTTTTCCTTTGCGTCGGCAACCTGCACGGAGAAGTCCGTGGTCTCGTCGGTAAAGGTCGTCGTGGAAACGATCTCCAGGCCCAGCTCGCCGGCCTTCTGAACGAAGGTCTGATAGATGCCGGTGGAATAGGCGTCGGCATTGTTGTAAATGACGGCAATCTTGGTGCCCAGCTTCTTCTCGTTGATAACGGCAGCGGAAGCGGAGCCCTGGTTCGGGTCCGTGAAGCACAGCTGGTAAACGTTGTCCTTGTCCGCTGTAACATCCGTGGAAGAAGCAGAGGGCGTCAGCATAAACACGCGCTCTTCATAGGCCTTTGCGCCAACCGCGATGCAGGGAGCGGTGGTCGTGGTGCCGACGATCATCTGGGCGCCTTTTTCCATAACGTTGTTGTATGCATTGACGGACTTTTCCGCGTCGTGCACATCGTCTTCGTTCAGCAGTTCAATGGTGATGCCGTTGTCCGCGGCGGTGATTTCGTCCGCGGCAATCTGCGCGCCGCGATAGGTGGCAAGGCCGTATACGGCCGCGGGGCCGGTCTGCGGGCCGATATGCGCAATCTTCAGCGCCAGATCATCCGCCAGTGCCGCACCGGCAGCCATCATCAGGCACAGTGCCAGAAGCAAAGCGATCAGTTTCTTCATTTGAGAATTCCTCCTCTTTTTGTCAAGCCTTTCGGCTCCTTTGTCAGGTTTCCCTGATTTGTTCCTTATCATACGTCCGGAAGAAATCTTTCGTCAAGAAAACGGCTGTTTTCCCTTTGTTTTTTCGGCGGTTTTCAGGCTTTGGGGGCCTGTTTCTGCTGAATTTTCCGCAAAAAAGGGAAAATCACGCCCCCGACGCTGTTGCCGGCCGTCATCACAAGCACCCATCCCAGCGTCTTCCAGCTCCACATTCCCGCCATGGAGAAATAGTACATGTTGGCAACGCAGTGTTCAAAGCCGCAGAGAATGAATACGGCTACCCCGAAAAAAAGGCTCAGATATTTTCCTGCGGAATGCGGATTGTTTTTGAAGCCTTCCACCGCCAGCCAGATCAGCATGTTGCAGAATACGGAAAGCAGGAAAATGCTCACCGGCCCGTCCCCGAGTTTGATGCTGCAAAGCGCCGCCGCCTTTTCCGCCAGGGCCGGTCCGATCCTCGTCGCCCGTTCCGCCGCTGCTGTCAGGAATGCGCCGCAAAGATTCCCGAGCCAGATCACCGGCAGCCCGAGAGCGTATTCCCGGTCGTTGTCGAAGACAGAGCAGACCTTCCCGGTGTAAAGATTGAACCCGAAGGTGCAAACCGCGAAAAGCCCCACCGTGAAAAACAGGGCCCCCAGCACCCTGTTCTCCAGGGACAGAAAAACCGTTCCGCCGATGGCAATGCTGATCCCCGCCAGAATCCCTCCGACAAAGGTCCTAAGCCACTTCATTTCTCCAGGACCTCCCGCAGATACTGTCCCGTATAGGAAGCCTCGCAGGCAGCCACTTCTTCCGGCGTGCCTTCCGCGACAACGGTGCCGCCGGCGTCTCCGCCTTCCGGCCCGAGGTCAATGATCCGGTCGGCGACCTTGATAACGTCGAGGTTATGCTCAATGACCAGCACCGTATTGCCGGTCTCCGTCAGCCGCTGCAGCACGCAGATCAGCCGGTCCACGTCGGCGGCGTGGAGGCCCGTCGTGGGTTCGTCCAGCAGGTAAATCGTCTTCCCGGTAGCCCGCCGGCTCAGCTCCGTCGCCAGTTTGACGCGCTGGGCCTCGCCGCCCGACAGCGTGGTGGAGGGCTGCCCAAGCCGCATGTACCCGAGCCCGACGTCGAAAAGCGTCTCCAGCTTGCGCTGGATCTGCGGATGGTTTTCGAAGAACCTCAGCGCTTCCTCAACCGTCATGTCGAGCACTTCGCTGATGTTCTTCCCCTGCCAGGTCACCTCCAGCGTCTCCCGGTTATACCGTTTCCCGCGGCAAACGTCGCAGGGTACATAAAGGTCCGGCAGGAAGTGCATCTCAATCTTCTTCATGCCGTCCCCCTGGCAGGCCTCGCACCGCCCGCCCTTGACGTTGAAGGAGAACCGGTTCTCCCGGAACCCGCGCATCTTCGCCTCGGGGCTCATGGCATAAAGCTTCCGGATCATGTCGAAAAGCCCCGTATATGTGGCCGGGTTGCTCCTGGGCGTCCGCCCGATGGGGCTCTGGTCGATCATGATGATCTTGTCGAGCTTTTCGATGCCCTCAATGGCGTCGAACTTTCCGGGCCGGGTGTTCGCCCGGTTGAGCTTTTTGGCTAAATATTTATAGATGATCTCGTTGACGAGGCTGCTCTTGCCGCTGCCGCTGACCCCGGTGACGCAGGTGAAAACCCCCAGCGGGATCCGGACATCGATATTTTTCAGGTTGTGTTCCGCCGCCCCGCGGATCGTCAGCCATCCTGCGGCTTTCCGCCGCTTCCCGGGCACGGGAATCCGCTTTTTTCCGCTTAAGTACTGTCCCGTCAGGCTCGCCGGGTTTTCACAGATTTCTTCCGCTGTTCCCTCGGCGACGATCTGCCCGCCGTGCTCGCCGGCCCCGGGTCCGACGTCGATGATCCAGTCCGCCGCCCGCATGGTCTCCTCGTCGTGCTCGACGACGATGACGGTGTTCCCGAGGTCCCGCATGCGTTTCAGCGTGGCGATCAGCTTTGCGTTGTCCCGCTGGTGCAGGCCGATGCTGGGCTCGTCCAGAATATACATGACGCCCATCAGGGCGCTGCCGATCTGGGTCGCCAGGCGGATCCGCTGTGCCTCGCCGCCGCTGAGGGTTCCCGCTCCGCGGCTCAGCGTCAGGTAGCCCAGCCCGACGTCCCCGAGGAACCCGAGCCGCGCGTCGATCTCCTTCAGAATCTGTTTCGCGACGATGGCGCTGCTGCCCTCGAGCTGCAGTTCGCCGAAAAACTTCCGCGCCTCGAGGATGCTCATCCCGCTGACCTCCGGCAGGCTCTTCCCGCCGACGGTGACTGCCCGACTTTCCGGCTTCAGGCGCTGCCCGCCGCATTCCGGGCAGACCTCCTCGACCATGTACTCCTCGTACATCTGCTTCATTGCATCCGACGAA
>Ga0265298_10006842_pt1 | contig 13995 bp, 13 predicted proteins | sample AusTroGonzalo_MG_3_FD_193486 | JGI IMG/M metagenome (GOLD analysis project Ga0265298, IMG submission 193486) | Bovine rumen microbial communities from tropical cattle in Woodstock, Queensland, Australia - Gonzalo_01 | ecosystem: Host-associated > Mammals > Digestive system > Stomach > Rumen ...
CATATCCGCGCAGACGGTCTTAGCGCCCAGCACCTCGGCATAGGTGCGGCCGATGAGGTCCTTGTACGGTTCGCAGCGGGGATCCATCTTGACTATGACGATATCCCCGACATACTCCCATTTCTCCGGGATTATGCCGTCCAGCTCCCCGTAGGACTCCAGGATGTCATGGATCTTCTCCTGGGGGCTCCTCCTGTCCAGAGTGTGCGCATCGCCCTCTATCGTGTCCAGGCCCATGGCCCTGACATTGTCGATATGCTCCGGAAGTATGGGCACGTAACGGTAGTCAGCATCCTTCCCGATCTTCGCGTGGAGATCCACATAATCCTTTGACATCAGATCGCGGATGACAGGCCCGGCCTCCTCGGTCGGAAGCCTGGCGAACACCACCCTCTTCATCTGATGGACCTCATGATGATCGGAAGGGCTGAGATGAAGACCCTGGGCTTGGAGATCATCTTCTTGATGGTGCCTGCAGGGTGATCGATATCCATATCGGAAATCAACTGTGCCAGATCGTTCTTCACGACGATGTCGTGGATCTTGTTGAAATCGGAATCGCTGATGTTCTTGTACCTCTTCCTCAGCTTGTACGCCTTGTTGAGGTCGCGTATGAAATCGTCCTTGCAGAGCCTCTCGTACTCGGCCAGGTCCCTCGAGGAGAGCGCTCCGGAATCCAATCCTGCGGATATCACCGACACCAGATGCGGGTTGGCCTTGAACAGGGGGTACAGTCCGCCTCCGGAAAGGGGCTTGACGAATCCGGCGGCGTCACCGGTGAGGATAACCCTGTCGCCGCAGAGGAACTGCCTCCCGCCAAGGGGGATCTTACCCGAATAGACCTTCACGATCCTGTCCTGATATCCCATGCGTATCAGCATGCTGGACAGGTACTCGGATGGCACGCCGGCCGACCATGATGCGCACAGCCCTATGCGGGTCATGCTGCCGCAGGGTATCTCCCATGCGAAGAATCCGGGCGCGACGCTGTTGCCCAGATAGATCCTGAATGTGTCCTGGTCCTCCATGGTGTGCCTGACATCCGCCTGTATCCCGCGTATGTACTCCTTGGGCCTGTTCTCGCCCAGCGACATCGCGATCTTGGACATAGCGCCGTCGGCACCGACCAGGATCTTGGCCTTGTGGGCGCCGGACTGGGACTGCACGACGACGGAATCCCCGACGGTGTGCGACTGATATGCGTTCGAAAAGGAATATTCCACGCCCTCCATCTTGGCGGCGTCGACCATCTTCTGCTCCATGTCGACCCTGTCGACTATGTTAGCGAGAGCCTTCTCCGAATCGACCCTGACGGTCTGGCCGCTGGGGAATACGAATTCAACGGAATGGAATGTGTTTATGATGTCCGGTTTGACGCCGGACATCCTGATGGTCTCGTCCGTGATCAGACCTGTGCAGTGCTGCGGGATACCTGGTGTATCATGATCCTCCAGTACCAGAACGTCGTACTGGGCCTGCGCCAGAGTCTTGGCGGCCAGGCTCCCTGCGGGGCCGGCCCCCACCACGATCACGTCGTGCATAGGACCTCAGTTCTTCTTCGACTTCTCGTAATCGGCGATGAACTTCTCGATACCTTCGTCGGTCTTCGGGTGCGCGACCATCTTCTTCAGGGTGTCGTAGGGGATGGTTGCGATGTCGCATCCGTTGAGGGCGGCCTCCAGCACATGGGTGGGTCCGCGGATGGATGCTGCGATGACCTCTGTAGGGTAGCCGTAGTTCTCCAGGATGGTCATGATCTGGGCCACCAGGTCCCCTCCGAACTGTCCGATGTCATCCAGACGTCCGACGAACGGGGATACGAATGCGGCTCCCGCCTTGGCGGCCAGCAGGGCCTGCAGAGGCGAGAATATGAGTGTGACGTTGACCTTGATTCCCTCGGCGGACAGTATCTTCGTCGCCTTCAGGGTCTCCACGCACATAGGGAGCTTGACGTTGATGTTGGGATGGATCTTGGCGAGCTCGCGGCCCTCCTTGACCATCTCGTCGCAGGTCATGGACATGGCCTCGGCGGAGATGGGTCCGTCTACGATCTCTGCGATCTCCTTGACCCTCGTCCTTACGTCGACGCCTTCCTTGGCGATGAGGCTGGGATTGGTCGTGACCCCATCCAGGATCCCCCAGCTGTTGATCTCCTTGATCATGTCCAGATTCGCTGTGTCTATGAAAATCTTCATCTGTCTCACTTCCTTGAAATCGATTTCCTCGCGGCCTCGGCGATATCGTCCGCCGTCAGGCCGTACTTCTTCATGAGGTCGTCCGGCTTTCCGGATTCCCCGAATGTATCCTTAGTCCCTACCCTCTCCAGGGGTACGCAGACGGTCTCCGACAGCGCCTCTGCGACCGCGGATCCCAATCCTCCGATTATGCTGTGCTCCTCCGCCGTGACGCAGCATCCGGTCTTTCCGACGGATGCCGCCAGGGTCTCGGTGTCCAGGGGCTTGATCGTGGACATGTTGATGACCTCGGCGCTGACGCCCTCGGCCTCCAGCATCTCCGCCGCCTCCAGGCATGAGGATACCATCTGTCCGCATCCCACTATGGTGACGTCGGTCCCTTCGCGGAGCACCGTCGCCTTGCCTATCTCGAACTCGACGTCCTCGGGAAGGATCGTCGGGAAGTCCGCACGGCCCATCCTCATGTATGCGGGGCCGTCGTAGGCCGCCAGGACCTTCGTGGCCGCATAGGCCTCGTAGGCGTCCGCGGGCGCGACCACGATCATGTTGGGCAGTGAACGCATTATCGCGATGTCCTCCAGGGCCTGATGGGATGCGCCGTCCTCTCCGACGGTGATCCCGCAGTGGGTGGCCACAATCTTCACGTTCAGCTTGGGATAGGCCACTCCGAGCCTGATCTGCTCCCAGCATCTGCCTGTGGCGAATACTCCGAATGTCGACGCGAAGACCGTCTTGCCGGAGGCCGCCAAACCTGCGGCGATGCCGATCATGTTCTGCTCCGCTATCCCGACCTCGACGAACCTCTCGGGACAAACCTTCTGGAATTCCGAGGTCTTGGTGGATCCCGCGAGGTCCGCGTCCATGACGACGACCTTCGGGTCCTCCGTGGCGAGCTCTGCCAGGGCCTTGCCGTAGTAATTGCGCTGTGCCAGCTTCTCTCCGGTCATTCTATGACCTCCCTGAGCTCCTGGACGGCCCTCTCGAACTCGTCGGGCTTGCATGCCCTTCCGTGGAATCCGGCGTTGTTCTCCATGAACGACACGCCCTTTCCCTTCACGGTCTTCATTATGATGACGGTGGGGCGCGCCTTGGCGGCGGCCGCCTTGTCCAGAGCCTCGAGGATCTGGCGCATGTTGTGCCCGTCGATGATTATCACGTTCCATCCGAAGGACTTCCACTTCTCCGGGAGCGGTTCCAGTCCGACGGCTCCCTCGGTGTCCCCGGTGATCTGCAGCCTGTTGCGGTCGACGATGGCGATCAGGTTCGTCAGGTTGTTCTGGCGTGCGAACATCGCCGCCTCCCAGTTCTGGCCTTCCTGGAGCTCTCCGTCGCCCAGCATGCATATCGTCTTGTAGTCCTTGCCGTCCATCTTCCCTGCGAGGGCTATCCCGCAGGCCATGCTGAGCCCCTGGCCCAGCGATCCGGTGGACATCTCCACTCCGGGCACCTTTCCGCGCACCGGGTGTCCCTGCAATTTGGATCCGACCTGCCTGAGAGTCTTCAGATCCTCTACGGGGAAGTAGCCTGCCTCCGCAAGTGCGGCGTACAGGATGGGGGCCACATGGCCCTTGGACAGTACGAACCTGTCCCTCTCGTCCCAGGAGGGGTCCTTGGGGTCGTGCTTCATGAAACTGAAGTACAGCGCGGACATCATGTCCGCTGCCGAAAGCGATCCGCCGGGGTGGCCTGAGTTGGCCGCGTAGGTCATCTCCACTACGTGGAGCCTGAGAATGTTCGCTATGTTCTCCAATTCCGCGATCGTGTGCTCGGACATCGTCTCACTCGCTTTCGATCCTCGGTGCCAGGAGATACTCCACACTGACCGTCTCGTCAGCGATGGAGAAGACCAGCTTCACAGGATAGTCGTTGTCGAGCTCGATGTCGACCTGTGTTCCCGAGGGGATCGCCTTGATGATGTTGGCGAGGTAGTCGGGAGGGAACATGCTGCAGACGTCGGAACCGGTGCTGATCTTGGCGTTGCTGGAGTCGAGCCTGAGGCTGACTGAATCGGTGTCGCCCTCGCAGGACAGCTCGAAGAACTCGGGTCCCGCCTTCAGCGTGATGTGGTCCGATATGGATTCTACTGCGCGGATACCCTTCTGGAGCTCCTCGATGGGCACGGTGATCGTCGCCAGGAGGTTCAGCTGGGGGACCTTGGGGTCGTTCATTCCGCTGGTGTCGATGAGGCTCATGCGCCTCGTGATGTTGCCGACCTTGAAGATCAGCTTTCCGGTGGCCTCGTCCTGCTCCATCTTGATGATCTCGCCCGATCCGGCGAGCTTCAGCACGCCCTTGACCTTCTCGAGGTCCAGACCCAGCTCCGTGTCCTCGGCTGAATAGGACTCGAATGCCTTGCTGCTGATGTTCATCTCGATCATTGCCACGTGGGCCGCGTCTACCGCCTTCAGGGTCATTCCCTCGGGCGTGATGGTGAATTTGACCTCGTCGATGAGTGTGGATATGATGTTCACAAGGCCCTTCAGCGTATCGGATTTCAATTCTGCCGCGAACATTTCGTCACCTCAATACTCTCTCCACGAGTGGTTGCACTTGCAGCAGCGGTAGATCCTGGTCTCCGGTTCATCTGCGGAACGGGTCTGCCTGATGACGAAGAATGCCTCCGTATGTCCGCACTGCGGGCACAGGATACGGGTCTTCGGAAGGGTCGCCAGGTTATCGGTTATGACGGTGGTCTCCTTCTCTTTGGAGTCGGTCTTGATGACCTCCGCCTTACCGCCTATCTCCTTCGTCGCACCGCAGGAATTGCATACATACTTCCCGTCTTTGGGGAACATCATCGAGCCACAAGAGCAGAACATTTAATCAGCCTCTGCAAGTGCATCGACTGACCCTATAATAATCTTGGCGGATGCGCGTATAGTCGCGTATAAAAAGACGGGGCGAGGGAATGTCCCCCGCCCCTGAAAAGTTTCACTTCTTCGAGGATTTCTTCTTCTTGGCGGCCTTCATGGCGCGCTTGTTGGCCTTGACCGCCTCAGCGATCTGAGCTCCCTCGTCGAGACCGTCGGTGACCTTGTTGATGTCGAACCTGAGCACGACCCAACCGTCCTCCTTCAGCTTGGCCTCGGCCTCCTTGTCCTCGTTGCCGGGCTCCTCCACGTAGACCGCGACCTTGCCCTTGACGAAAGCGACGGGCACATGCAGGTCTCCGTAGTCCCTTCTGCATCTGAGGCCTCTGTTCCAAGCGGCCCTTCTGACCAATGCCTCGGGCGAGTAGTCGGTGTAGATGTCCTCGAGGACCTCGTCGTCTTCGTCCTCCTCATCGTCATCATCGGCTGCTGCGGCGACCGCGGCTCCAGCTGCGGCTGCTCCGGCGGCATCCTTGGATGATACGAGCTTGGACATGAAGTCGTTGTTGGGCTTCTCCTCTGCGGGCGCCTCCTCGACGGGTTCCTCGACGGGTTCCTCTGCGGGCGCCTCCTCGACCGGCTCTGCGGCGGGCTCTTCCTTCTTCTCCTCGGCGGGGACCGCTATGGCAACGGATTCGGACTTCTGCTCCGCGGGTTTCTCCTCGGGCTTCTTCTCCTCCTTCGCCTTCTCCTTGGCGGCCTTCTCCCTGGTCTCCTCTCTCTTCTGCTCTTTCTTCGCCTCGGCCTCTTTCTTCTCCTGCTCCTTCTGAGCCCTCTTGGCGGACTTCCTGTTGGGGTCGATCTCACCCTTCTTGGGTGCGGCCTCCATCTGTCCGAGGAAGACGGCCGATGCAAGCCAGAATCCGATGATGAGGATTATGGCCGCAGGCACAATGGTAACGCTAAGACCCAACGCGAGGATCGCGACGAGAACGATGGTCATGACCAAGAACAGGAAGTCGATGTACATGACTCCCAGCAGACCCTTCGTCCAGTCTGAGCCGATCGCGGCGATCATTCCGATAATGGCGACCGCCCCGAGGATCTCCACCATGAGCTGAGCACCCATGGATCCGTTGCCGATGAGCACGTAGCACAGAATAGCAACAACACCCAGGATGATGATCATGATGTCAACAATCTTGCTAATAAAGTTGCCACCCTTCAGGATCAGGAAGATTCCTGATACGATGGCCAGAACTCCTGCTGCAATCAGGACATACCTAGCCGTCACCGAAAGGATGTCACCGCCGATCGTATCGTCACTAACAAGGACCATAACGAACGCTGCGATGATGAATAGGGCGGCTGAAAGCAGCCCTACATAATCTCCGATCTTATTACCGAGCATTCCCATGAGGGGCTGATACGCTTTTAAAGAATTTAACGGTTTTTCAGATGTGGGTCATTTGATATCAATCCATCCAACTCAATGAGCCAGCGTATCAAAAACTATGTGCCAGACATTTGAAATATACTTCAGAACTACCGCTGGAGACCATATAAGGGTTTATATATAACCCAAAAATACCGTTTCTTTATCCTTATAATATGGGCCGGGACGAGGCCTGTATCATCATCTCACAGTCAAGGAAGACGACCTGTCTTCTTTCACAAAGTCCTAACCCGAGAACGGGAGGCAATATACGAAAAGGAGCCTGAAATATGAACATGAAATGCAAATTCCTGGGCGGCGCCGACATGGTGGGCCGCATGGGGATGACCATGGAGGGGGACGGCATGACCGCTCTGATCGAATACGGTCTAAGCCCTACCAAACCTCCTGAGTATCCCCTGCCGGCACCCCGTATCGACTATGCGTTCCTGACCCACTCGCATCTCGACCACTGCGGAATGATACCGCAGATCTGCGGGAAGAACGAGTGCGATCTGTTCACGACGCCGCTGTCCGCGGAGATATCGGAACTCATGATGTACGATACTCTCAAGATCGCCAAGGCGGAGGATTACCCGATGCCCTACACGACCGGCGACATAGAGAGGACCATGAAGGCCGTAGTGCCCATGACGTACGGAGACCAGATCACCATAAACCACTTGGACGTGACCATGCTGGACGCAGGCCACATCCCCGGAGCGGCGATGTTCCAGTTCGACAAGGACGTCACCACCATCTACTCCGGCGACATACACACCGAGGCCCAGAGGCTGGTCGGAGGCGCAAGGCCCCACGACTGTACCAACCTCTTCATCGAGGGGACCTACGGAGGCCGCAACCACCCTGACAGGAAACAGACCGAGGAAGCGTTCCTCGCAAAGATCGACGAGGTCATAGACCGCGGCGGAAAGGTCTTGATCCCCTGCTTCGCAGTGGGAAGGACCCAGGAGATCATGCTCCTGCTGAGGAACCTCGGCTACGAGATGTGGGTGGACGGAATGGGAAGGTCCGTGACCCGCCTGTTCCTCAACTATCCCGAGTATCTCAGGGACGTCAAGCACCTGAAGGCGGCCAAGAGGAAGTTCAACGAGGTAAGGAACGCCAACTCCAGGACGTCGGCCATCAAGGGCGAGGTCATCGTCACCACCGGCGGAATGTTGGACGGAGGTCCCGTGCTCGGCTACCTCAAGGCGATTAAAGACGACCCCAAGAGCGCCATCCTCCTGGTAGGATACCAGGCGGAGGACACCAATGGAAGGATGCTCCTCGAAGAGGGCTGCGTCAAGATCGACGGAGAGGTCTGCAAGATCTCCTGCGAGCTGCAGAAGTACGACTTCTCCGCCCACGCCGACCACGACCAGATCGTCAACTTCATCAGGGCATGCGACCCCGATAAGGTCATCATCATGCACTCGGAGTCACGCGAAGCGTTCCTGCCCGACCTGGAAGGGGACTACGAGGTATTCCTCCCCAAGACCGGAGAGGAATTCACCCTCGACGTGTGAAACCATTAACCGACTTCCGGGGGAGACCCCGGTTTTTTTCTTATACCCCGAAAGAGTTGTATGGCCCATGTCCCTCAATCTGGATGATTACACGTGCGAATTCTGCGGCGGACCCTGCAAGAACGTGATCTATGCGGCGTTCGTCTGCGACAACCCCGAATGCATCGAGAAGGCGAGGGTCGCACGCGGCGGTCCCGGCGGACACATGAAGAGAAAGGCCGAGGGCGGACCCATAATCCCCATCGAACTCGAGTCAGCCATCGAGGACAACAAGAAGCTCTGATGGGTCTTAACGACCCTGAAAATCCCCATCCAGTCGGAAACTTTGTAAATAACCAGAGTGCCTTCTTCGCTGCATGGACTCAAAAATCCTGATTGTAATAGTAGTCGCTGCGATCGCCGTAGTAGGTGTCGCAGCATTCTTCCTTTTGGGCGGAAACGGGAACAACGATTCCCAGTACACCCTTCTGGATTCTGACGACAACATATCCGCAGGCATGGTGATCGAGAAGACAGGAACCTCCGGACCGCAGAATGCCCACTCAACAGCCACCGTCACGTCGGTATCCGGCGGAACCGTGACCTACACCGAAGAGGCCTCACAGACTATATCGGACTTCATTGACACAAAGATGCCACTCAGCAGATTCCTGCCTGAGGACAACCAATTGGGCTTCGATTATACAGACCCTGAGGATATCCCCGCAGGAATCACTGTAACACAGGACGGCACCAAGTACACAATAACCGGAAGCAACACCGAGTTCTCCGTCACCACATCCTATGAGAACTTCGTCATAGACTATGACGGCTCCACCGTCTCATCGGTCAGCGGAAAGCAGCTCAGCTCATACACATACGGTGGTGAGTCAACCTCGTCGGTCGTCGAGTACAAGACCGTCGAGAAGGTCCTCTTTGGTAAGATGTCAGTCACGAGCCAGAGCACTAATACCGTCGATGTCAGTCAGTTCTACCTGAAGGCTGTTTCGAAGTTCGACAAGTCCCAATACTCCGGAATGGAGATCAAGGAGAGGAACGGCAAATACGGCGGAGTCGATGTGGTCATCTACAACCTCAACGGAATATCCGGGGGACAGGAGTACAAGAACGTAGACCTGTACACCTACCACGGCTACATGATCCACGCAGAGGGAACCCTCAACCAGGGTGGCGAGGACATGAAGACCGACGTCACCGTCACCATCAAGAAGGCCTGAAGGTCTCTTAACGAAAACCACTGAAAACCAAACGGCCTCCGTCCCGGCTACGGGACTGGGGCCACAACATTTCTTTTCACTCGCTGAACGATTTCCAAAATATGTGCCAGAAGTGATTTGATGGACCGGATCTCTCCGGCCCATCGTTGAAGTTTCAGTGCCTGAAGACACGGCATCCGGTGAAGACCATCGCCATGTTGTGCTCGTTGGCGGCATCGATGACCTCCTGGTCCCTGATGCTTCCTCCGGGCTGTATGATGGCGGTCACACCGGCCTTGGCGGCCTCGTCGACGCCGTCCCTGAACGGGAAGAAGGCATCGGAAGCCATTACACAGCCCTCGGTGGGCTCGTTGGCCTTCATGGTGGCGATCTTGGCCGAATCGACACGGCTCATCTGCCCGGCTCCGATTCCGACCGCACGCTCTCCCCTCACATAGACGACCGCATTGGACGTGACATGCTTGGCGAGCTTCCATGCGAACAGCAGCGAGTGGATCTCCTCCTCCGTCGGTGCGCGCTTGGTTATGACCTTCAGGTTCTTGGGGTCCACGACGACGTCCTCGTCGGTCTGCACGAGCATTCCGCCCTGGACCTTCTTCATCTTGTACTCCCTGACCCTCTCGGAAGGTCCGATGGGGCAGTTGGTCCTCAGGAGACGGATGTTCTTCTTCGCCTCCATGATCTCCAGGGCTCCATCCTCGTAATCGGGGCAGAGAACGGCCTCTACGAAGTACTTGGAGATCATCTCTGCGCACTGGACCGTACAGGGCCTGTTGAGACAGATGACGCATCCGAATGCGGAAAGGGGATCGACGTTGTATGCGGTCTCGAATGCCTCGTATATGGTGTCCGCGGATGCGAGTCCGCAGGGGTTGGTGTGCTTCATGACGACTGCCGTGGGCCTCTCGAAGTCCATGCAGATGTCCAATGCCTTATCGAGGTCGAGGATGTTGTTGTACGAGAGCTCCTTTCCGTGCAGGCATTCCGCCTTGGCCACGGTCGGGCCGGGTGTGAACGGATCCTTGTAGAATGCCGCGGACTGGTTGGGGTTCTCTCCGTACCTGAGGTCCTGGACCTTCTCCAGCGGGATCGGGAATGATGCGGGGAAGTGCTCGATGAACCTCTTCTTCATCTGTGATGCGATCATCGCATCGTAGTTCGCGGTGGCGACGAATGCCTCTGCCATGAGCCTCTCGTGGAGGTCGAGGCTGAGCTCTCCCTTTGTCTTCAGCTGCTCCAGGATCTCCGGGTACTGCTTGGGGTCTGTGACCACTGCTACTGACTGGTAGTTCTTGGCGGCTGCACGGATCATGCTGGGTCCGCCGATGTCGATGTTCTCGACGATGTCCTCGAACTCCACGCCCTCCTTGAGGACGGTCTGCTTGAAGGGATACAGGTTGATGACCACCATGTCGATGGGCTCTATGCCCTTGTCCTTGATGGCATCCATGTGCTCCGGCATGTCCCTGCGGGCCAATATGCCGGCATGGACTTTCGGATGGAGCGTCTTGACGCGCCCGTCCAACATCTCGGGGAATCCCGTAACTTCGGAAACCTCGATGACCTTGATGCCGTTTTCTTTCAGAAGCTTATATGTCCCGCCCGTGGAGATGATCTCCACGCCGGTAGCGGCAAGTTCCTTCGCGAAGTCGACTATGCCGTTCTTGTCAGAGACGCTGATAACTGCTCTTTTGATCTTAGCCAGAAGCACACCCCCTCTGTCCGAGGAAATGCATACCCTGTATGCATCTAACGAATCGAGTAATGGGTTATAACACTTATCGAGAGGGTCCGATTCCGAGGGGGGAATGGTCAAAAACATATTACGAAGAACGGGGGAAAAATGCCCGTTCGGAAACTCGGTTTTATGATGAAAGGACAAAGGATTCTTCACTCAAAGAGTGAAGAATCATTGAAGTTTGTGGATCGGTCTCACTCGATCTTGGCGACCTTGTCCGACCAGGACCTCATCCTGTCGTATGACGTGGGTTTGCAATAATCGTATGACAGGAGGACGCTGTCGCAGAACTTGCCTATCTTGATAAGGGACTCGCCTTCTGCCTCATCGATGTCGCCGCTCTCGACGGCCCTCTTGATGTAAGGGTCCAAAGGTCCGATGATGCGTTCCTCACCGAGGATCTCCCTTAGCCTCTTCTCGATCCTGCATCTGTACTGACTGGCGAAGAGAATCGCCTTGGACGTGTTCAGATAGACTATGTCTTCCATGAGAATTATGAGGCCTTTCTGTTCTATTTATAAAGCGCCAGGGATGGAGCACATTTCGTACGAGCATGGGCTGCCCTGAGAAGAATCATAAAAAATTAGGGGGTTCGGGGTCGGATTTCTCCGGCCCCGAACAGATATAGGGGAACCCGACTTCGGATTTCTCCGCGTCAGGTAAATCGTTTGTTAGGGTTAGACACACCTACTATCGACATCTTAACCCAGTAGGCACATCCTTGAAAGGTCATTAGTTTTACGTTGTATTTAAGAGTTAAGGTATTGGATTCAGTAAATGTACAAACCAGGCGTCTGGTATATCCACATCCCATCCCAGTCAACATTCACTCCCCGATATATTCGGGTCGCATAGCCAGAGAAAGAATTCACTTGTAGTATAATAAGAATGTTAAAACGGAGTCAGAAAAAGTAGGTGCCGTTAGGCACCTGGGTTTTGATCAGTAGCTGACGCCCTGCCAGAGCATGGCGTTGGCGACCTTCTCGAATCCGGCGATGTTGGCACCGGCGACGAGGTTGCCCTCCATGCCGTACTTCTTGGCGGCCTCGGAGGCCTGCTTGTAGATGCTGACCATGATGTCGTGGAGCTTTGCGTCGACCTCATCGAAGGTCCATGCGAGCCTCTGACTGTTCTGGCTCATCTCGAGTGCGGATGTCGCGACTCCACCGGCGTTGGCTGCCTTGGCGGGTCCGAACAGGACGCCTGCCTTCTGGAATGCCTCGATTGCTCCAGGTGTGCTGGGCATGTTGGCTCCCTCGGCGACTGCCTTGACGCCGTTCTTGATCAGAATCTTAGCGGACTTCTCGTCCAGCTCGTTCTGTGTGGCACAGGGGAGTGCGATATCACAGGGGATGGTCCAGATTCCGGAGCAGCCCTCTGTGTACTTGGCGGTCTTGGAGTAGTTGACGTAGGTCTTGATCCTGTCCCTCTTGACCTCCTTGATCTCCTGCATAATCTTGTAATCGATTCCCTTGGGGTCGTAGATGTATCCGTTGGAATCGGAGACCGCGACGACCTTGGCTCCCAGCTGGGTTGCCTTCTGGCATGCGTAGGTGGCGACGTTTCCGGATCCGGAGATGACGACGGTCTTCTTCTTGAAGGACATTCCCTTGTCCTTGAGCATCTCATCGGTGAAGTAGCAGAGTCCGTATCCGGTTGCCTCTGTCCTTGCCAGAGATCCTCCGCAGGGGATCGACTTTCCGGTGAGGACTCCGGTGAACTCGTTCTGGAGCCTCTTGTACTGGCCGAACATGTATCCGATCTCTCTTCCGCCGACTCCGATATCTCCTGCTGGCACATCTGTGTCTGCACCGATGTGCTTGGCGAGCTCGGTCATGAAGGACTGGCAGAAGCGCATGACCTCTGCATCGGACTTGCCCTTGGGGTCGAAGTCTGATCCTCCCTTTCCTCCTCCGATGGGGAGGGTGGTGAGGCTGTTCTTGAAGATCTGCTCGAATCCGAGGAACTTGAGGATCGACAGGTTGACTGACGGGTGGAGCCTGAGTCCGCCCTTGTAAGGTCCGATTGCGGAGTTGAACTGGACGCGGTATCCGCGGTTGACCTGGACCTTGCCCTTGTCGTCTACCCATGAGACGCGGAACATGATGATCCTCTCGGGCTCTACGATCCTCTCGATGATTCCTGCTTCCTGGAGCTCGGGCCTTGCCTTGACGACAGGCTCGAGGGACTCAAGGACTTCCCTGACCGCCTGGAGGAACTCCGGCTGATCCTTGTTGCGCTGCTCAAGACCTGCGTAGACTTCCTTCAGATACTTGTTTTTGATAGCCATTGCTTTCACCTGTTTACAGAAATAACTCGTTCTGTACTTCGGTTCGGCACATGAAACTCATAGATTAAAAAACAAACTTTTCTAACTTTATTCTCGGTATTTTCTTTGTTTTTTGACAAACAACCATGAAAAAAATGTGTCCGATGTCAATCAAAAGATGCTGCGGTATTCGAAGATTATTTACGAAAGGCACCCTTGGTCTAATCTGCGGAATCTGCAGGAGGAACGACGGAATGAAGAAGAAGGATCTCGAGATCTCATTACAGAGGATCAGGAACTTCGAATCGCCCGATCCGTCCCTCGAACAGTACATGACGCCCGCTACCATCGCGGCCGACATCCTCTTCGACGCTTATTCCAAAGGGGACGTCGAAGGCCTGAAGATCGTCGACCTCGGATGCGGAACAGGGATGTTCTCAATAGGGTCCCGTCTCCTGGGCGCTTCGCAGGTGGTCGGATTCGATATATCCGAATCCGCCCTGAAGATTGCGGAACAGAACGCTTCCGATCTGGGTGCGGATGTCGCATTCCATAAGATGGACATCCTGGATGTGAAGGAGGGTGCCGATACGGTTTTCATGAATCCTCCTTTCGGATGTCAGAACAGGAACGCGGACAGGCCCTTCCTAGACAAGGCGATGGAACTCTCCGAATGCGTCTATTCCATCCACATGGCGGATACGCTGGATTTCATACGCGGATACTGCGAGAAGAAGGGCCGCTCTATTTCTTATTATAAAATCTATAAGTACGAAATCCCTCATACATTTTCATTCCATAC
>Ga0265298_10006843_pt1 | contig 13995 bp, 9 predicted proteins | sample AusTroGonzalo_MG_3_FD_193486 | JGI IMG/M metagenome (GOLD analysis project Ga0265298, IMG submission 193486) | Bovine rumen microbial communities from tropical cattle in Woodstock, Queensland, Australia - Gonzalo_01 | ecosystem: Host-associated > Mammals > Digestive system > Stomach > Rumen ...
GGCGTTCATCGCCGTAGGCGTGTTCATGTCGTGCCTGACCGAAAACCAGCTCGTCGCGGCGGTGACGACGATCGCGGCGATCGCGCTGTTCCTCGTCATCGGTATGTATTCGAGCGGCATCGGCTTCGCGCCCTTGCGCGCCGTGCTCGACTTCCTATCCGTCTTCAACCGCTTCACGTACTTCACGTACGGCGTCATAGACTGGTCGGCGCTCGTTTACTACGCCTCCATATCCTTTGTATTCCTCTTCCTCACCGTCCGCGTCTATGAGCGGCGGCGCTGGGCCTGATGAAGAAAGGACGGTACCGTAAAATGAAGAACAACAATCAAAACAACACGGAAAGCACGGCGAAAAAGGTGCTCCTTAAACGCCGTCTCAAATACGGCGGTCTGTCCGTCGCGCTGTCGGCGGTCGTAATTGCGGTCGTTATAATCGCAAACGTCATAATCACGTCCGTCATAAGGACCAACAACCTTTACGTTGACCTTACGGGCTCGGGCATTTTCACTCTGTCCGACACGGCGAAGGATTATTTGAAACAGATAAAAGCGCCGATAACGATAAAATTCGCCGTCCCGATAGACACGATACGTTCAAGCTCAGAGCTTTTCATGGTCTATCTCACCGCGACGCAGTTCAGTAAAGCGTCAAAGGAGGAGGACAAGGACGGCGAGATACCGGATATCACGGTCGAATACTTCGACAGCTTCAAATATCCGGCGCAGTTTGAAAAATACAAGCAGCTCACCTCCGGCACGGAGTGGCTGTCGTCAAACGTCATAATCGAGAGCACTTACGAAAACGAAAACGGCGAAGAAGCGGCGCTCCCGCTCGTCTATTCGCTCAACTCGTTCTTCACCACGTCGGACGGCAAGACGGTCGGCTTCAACGGCGAACGCCGTTTCCTGCTGGCGTTTCTGCAGCTCGCGGGGATAGAGCAGCCCGTCGTCGTGTTCACGACGGGACACGGCGAGCCGATAGGCGAATCGCCCTCAGACACAAACAACCAATATATCGACTTTATGAATATGTTCGACGAGCTCGGCTTCAAGATAAAATACTCAGATCTGACAAAGGAGGAGCTCGACCCAGACTGCCGTCTGATCGTCATACTCGACCCGCAGCGCGACTTTATCGGAAAAGAGCTGTCGTCGCTTCAGGGGACGAGCGAGCTTGACAGAGTCGCGGACTTCGTCTCGCGCCACGGCTCGATAATGGTGTTCTTGGGCCCGACGGGCTACGAATACACGAACCTGAGCCACTACCTCGAGGAATGGGGCGTAAAGGTGCAGACGACGTACACGATAGAGGACAGCGTCAACACGCTTTCGGCGGACGACAGGAGCTTTTCGGTAGTTTATACGACGGAGGGCTTAGGCGCGTCGGTACAGCAGAATTACAGAAATCTGCGCACGAAATTCCAGCACGCCGCGCCCGTACAGATACTTTTCTCCGAAAAGGACGAAACGATGTCGATGAACATAACGAGCTCGTTCCGCACGTCGCCTCAGGCAAAGGCGTACGCGTCCGACACGGACGTGCTGACGCCGTCGGATATAGGAAAAGCGGACGGATTTGACCTGTTCGTCGTTTCGAGCAAGCTGAAATACGAAAACAACGAGGACTATTATTCGTACGTTTTGACGTGCGGCTGCCCCGAAATGCTCAAATACTGCGGCTCGCAGGCGTACGCGAACAGGGGGATTTTAAGCGTCCTGCTCACAAGGATACCGCTTATCAAGATGCCCGTTGACATAGACTACAAGCGGCTCGAGGACTACGGTCTGACGTCCGTGACGAGCAACGCCGTAAGAGGCTGGACGATAGTGCTCGCGGTCGTCATGCCGGTCGCCACGCTCATAGTCGGCACGGTCGTCGTGGTAAGAAGAAAGAGACACTGATATGACAGATAACGAAAAAACGAACGTCGGGGAAGAGGAAGAAATAAAAAATCCCGACGAGGAGATAAACGAGGCCGATTCCGAGCTGCACAAGATAATCTACGGCGGGGAATACTCCGAATACGGAGAGGCGCTCGGCTCCGACGAGGAAGAAGAGCCCCCGAAAATGAAGCTTTCCACGTTCGGCAAGACGAAAAAAGCCGATACGGAGAAGAAGACGAAGACGGAGAGCTCCAAAAAAATAACGCTCATCATCGTGATCTCGGCGGTCATCGCCGCCGCGGTCCTGCTCGTCGCGATATTCGCGCCGTCGTGGTTTAAAACGGAGGTGGAACAGCCGCCGACGCTGTACGATAAGGAGGCGCTGTCCGGAAGCAAGCGCATACTCATGTTCGAGCAGATCCCGCGTGAGCAGATACAGTCGATAGAGGTCCATAACGAGTACGGAGACTACACGGCGTACTACAACGCGGAGCTCGGAGGCTTCTGCTTCCTCGGGCTCGAGGGAACGCCGTATAACGAGGAGCTGTTTTCACAGCTTGTCGTCGCGGCGGGCTTCCCGATAATCTCTGACAGGTTTCTGCCTGATGAAAACCGCGCGCCGCTGGAAGACTACGGGCTCGGCGAGGACACGGACAGAGCGTATTATATAATCACGACGAGAAAGACGGACGATCAGCCCGCGACGTCGTACAAGGTGTATATCGGCAAGCCGTCGCTTACGGAAAAATACTATTACTGTATGGTTGACGGCAGAGATATAGTCTATATACTCGAGCAGTCGATAAAGGCGACGCTTTTAGCGGACGTAAAAACGCTGCTCACGCCGATACTGACGTATCCGATAGAGGACAACACGTATCTGACGAATATCTCACAGATAGTGATCCTCAAAAACGGCGAGCTTTTTGCAAAGATACAGTATCAGGACACGGAGGCAAACGTCCCCGGCGTAGAGCAGTACGGCGTCACCGTGCCGTACGTGGTGACGGCGCCGGTGGAATACGACGCGTCAACGCAGAAAATGACGTCTCTGCTCGGTCAGATAGTCAATATGACCGGCTCCGAGCTGCTTGAATACAACATTTACGACGTGGTAAAGCTGAAGGACGAAAACGGAGACCCGGTCCTCGACGAGAACGGCGAGGAGGATTACGACTACGTGATGAAGCCGGAGATAGCGGAAAAGTACGGCTTTGTCAACCCCGCGCACGACGTGTATTACACGTACAGATCGGAGACCGAGGGGAATATGGACGTCATAGTGTCCATATCGGAAAAACAGCGCGACGAGGACGGGACGGAGTATTACTACGTGGCGTCCATGCTGTTCGACACGATCGCAAGGATGGACGCGTCGTCGCTGTCGTTCCTCGACTGGCCGCTCATGGACTATCTCGACAAACCCGTTTTCAGCGTGAATATAGACAAGGTGAGCCGCATAAAGATAACCACGGCGGATAAATCGTACGATTTTGAGCTCACCGGAACGGGCGACGACCTCGTCGCGGTCGAGACCGCAAACGGCAGAACGTCGTTCAAGGGCGACGATAAAGAGGTCGGGACAAACCGCGGTATACGGAATTTCAGAAAATTCTATCAGACGATACTGAGCATAAACCGCGAGGACTTCGTCGAGGAGCCGGCGGAGGAGGAAAAAGCGCTGCTCTTAACGCTCGAGGTCACGTTCAGGGACAAGTCGGTAAGGACGTACAGATTTTATTCTTACTCCGAGCGCCGCTGCTTCATGACGATAAACGACAAAGGAGAATTCTACGTTCTCCGGTCGATGATAAGGAAGCTCGTCTCCGACGCGGATAAGCTGCTCTCATACGTCGCAGTCGATCCCAACGCGGACAGTTGATACAACAAGGCGGAATCTTCCGCCTTTTGTTTTTTGAAAAAAATGAAGATCAAGCGCCGGATTTGTCAAAAAGTGCGATGAAAAAAGCATTAGAGTGTTGACATTATCGCGTTTTTGTGATATAATACGTACAGAAACGGAGGCGATGGTAAATGTATTTAAAAAGAACAGCGGAAGAAATGATCTTGTCGGTAAGCCGATCATTTCCCTGCATAGTGGTTTACGGACCGAGACAGATCGGAAAATCGACAACTATAGATATGCTCTTTGGAGATAAATATAAAAAGGTAACCCTTGATGACAGCGACGACCGCGCTTTAGCGATAAATAACCCGAAACTGTTTCTTGAAATGTACGGTTGGCCGCTGATAATCGACGAGATACAAAAAGCACCGATGCTGCTTGATGAAATAAAAATCATTATCGATAAACAGAGGCTTGAATGGATGAAAGGCGGAAAGCGGCGCGAGCTTATGTACGTTCTCACCGGCTCGAACCGCTTTGAACTTCAGGAGGGGATTTCCGATTCTCTCGCCGGAAGATGCGGGGTTATCGATATGGCGTCGTTCTCGCAAGCCGAAAAATACGGGTATGACGACCCGATGTTTTCTCCAAAGCTGTCAGATATAAAACAGAGAGAAAATCAGGGAAGAAAATACAGAACGAGAAAAGAGATTTTTGAGGATATTTTTGAGGGCGGAATGCCGGATATATGTACGGGAATATCCGAGAGGGGAGCATATTTCAAATCATATATCGACACGTATATCGAACGGGACGTTAAAAAACTGATCTCAGCTTCAAGCGAAATGCAATTTAGAAATTTCATTTCGATCGTCGCTATGAGAGTTGCACAGGAGCTTCATTACGACGAGATCGCGTCAAGCGCGGGTATCGACGTTCGCACCTGCAAACGCTGGATATCCATACTGCAAACTTCCGGCATAATCGTTCTCTTACAACCGTATATGGCAAACATATCAAACCGCATCATCAAAGCCCCGAAGCTGTATTTTTCCGATACGGGGCTTTGCGCGTATCTTTGCAGGTGGCCGGACGCCGCCATGCTTGAAAACTGTGCTATGGCAGGCGCTTTCTTTGAGACGTACGCAGTCAGCGAAATAATCAAAAGCTTTTATTCTCATAACGCTGATATTTCAAGCAGTTTGTTTTATTACAGAGATATAGACCAGAAAGAAATTGACTTGTTATACGTTGAGGGAAACGATATTTATCCGATCGAGATAAAAAAAGGCATCAATCCCACAAAGCCGACAAAGAACTTCTCCGTGCTTGAAAAGTATAAAATGAATATCAAGCCCGGACTTGTTATAGACACCTGCGACAAAATAAGAGCGATAAACGAAAAAGCATATATGTTTCCCGTTTATCTATTGTGATCTTTGCGAAAAACAAGAGGCGTCGGCTGCGCCGACTTAAACGGCGGGTTTCCCACACGGGAACCCCAAGGGCGCGAAGCGCACAATTCGCCGCGGCGGCGACAACGCCTTTATTCTTTCTTCTTTATTCTTTTCCCTCTCTCAATAAAATATTTCAACATTTTGGGTAACAATTTTTACATAACGCGCTTGACAAATATTACTTATTATTTTAATATAATAATGTATGCAAATATGAAACACCACGGTGTTTTTAAAAACAGGAGGAATGACTATGGCAACACCCGTATTGATGCCTAACGTCGGTATATCGGTCGAGAGCTGTATATTGACAGAATGGCACAAGAAAAAGGGCGAGGAAGTCAAGGAAGGTGAAGTTCTTTTCACCTACGAAACTGACAAGACCACAACGGACGAACCGGCTCCCGCATCGGGCACGCTCATCGACGTCTTCTTTGAAGAGGGCGCGGAGATACCGATAATGACCAATATTGCGGTCATAGGACAACCCGGCGAATCAACAAAAGAGTTTTTACCCGATATGCTGAAAGGCGCGGATGCTCCGAAAGAGGCTGAAAAGCCCGCGGAAGCGCCCAAGGCAGAAGAACCCAAGGCGGAAACACCTGCTCCGCAGGCGGCCCCCGTCGCAGCGCCCGAGGGATTTGTTCCCGCGTCGCCGCGCGCCAAGGCTCTCGCAAAGAAAGCCGGCGTTGATTACAGATTTGCCGCGCCGACCGGCGCAGAGGGCAGAGTCTGCGAGGCTGACGTAAGGCGTCTTATAGAAAACGGTCCGAGCGCGACCTACGCCGCCGCCGGCGCCTTCGCAGGCGAAGCCGGTACCGGCATAGGCGGAAAATTCTCCGTAGCGGACATAGACAAGCCCGCCGCCGCTCCCGCAGCCGCAGCCGCACCCGCGAAAGCGGAAGAAAAAGCCGAGTACGTCGATGAGAAGATGTCCGGCGTACGCCGCGCTATCGCAAAGAATATGCTCAATTCCCTTGCGACCACCGCTCAGCTCACCAACACGTCCTCGTTTGACGCGACGGAGATCATGGCGTTCCGCGCCAAGCTGAAGGCGAACGCGGAGGCTCTGGGTCTGCCGAACATCACCTTAAACGACATAATCCTTTACGCCGTTTCAAGAGTGCTTGCAAAGCCGGAGCACGCAAACCTCAACGCTCATCTGCTTGAAGGCGACGTCCTCCGCAAGTTCACGGGCGTCCACCTCGGCGTTGCCGTTGACACGGAAAAGGGACTTCTCGTTCCGACCATCATGAACGCGGACAAGAAATCACTGTCCGAAATATCCAAAGAAGCGAAAGAGCTTGCCAAAGCCGCGCAGGCGGGCACGCTCGCACCCGATAAGATGAAAGGCGCGTCCTTCACCATCTCGAACCTCGGCTCCTTCGGTATCGAATCGTTCACGCCCGTTATCAATCCGCCTCAGACGGGTATACTCGGCGTCAACACGATCACCACGAGAGTCAAGGTCGTAAACGGCGAAGTCAAGCCGTATCAGGCTATGGCGCTGTCGCTTACGTACGATCACAGAGCCGTTGACGGCGCACCGGCGTCGAGGTTCTTGAAAGACCTCTGCACCGCGCTTGAGAACTTCTCTCTTCTGCTCTGCAAATAAGGGTGACTGCCATGGAAAATTTTGATCTTATCATTTTAGGCGGCGGCCCCGCGGGTTACAACGCGGCTCTGCGCGCCGGACAGGGCGGCTTGAAGACCGTTCTGATCGAAAAAAGAGCGCTCGGCGGCGTTTGCCTGAATGAAGGCTGCATCCCGTCCAAAGCCCTCTTATATTCCGCAAAGATTTACGACTACACCAAGCACGGCGACAAATACGGCGTCACCGTAACGGGCAGCAGCATTGACCAGAAGGCCGTCGTTGCGCGTAAGAACAAAGTCGTTAAAACGCTCGTTTCCGGTATCGGCGCGCAGGAAAAGCACGCCGGCGTCACCGTCGTTATGGCGGACGGAAAAATACTCGGCAAGGACGCCGAGGGCTTCAAGGTCGAGGCTGACGGCAAGACCTACTGCGGCGTGAACCTGCTGCTCTGCACGGGCTCCATGCCCGTCATGCCGCCCATCCCCGGTCTGCGCGAGCTGTACGAGACGGGCTACGTCATGACAAACCGCGAGATCCTGGACCTTCAGGAGATCCCGAAGAAGCTCGTCGTCATCGGCGGCGGCGTCATCGGTCTTGAAATGGCGTCCTACTACAATTCCGTCGGCTCCGAGGTCACGATAGTCGAGATGCTCGACCACATCGCGGGCCCCACGGACGCGGATATCTCAAAGATACTGCTTAATAACTACAAGGCGAAGGGCATCAAATTCAATCTCGGTTGCAAGGTAACGGCAGTTCTTCCCGAGGGCGTACAGTTCGAGACGCCGGACGGCAAGGTAGAAGTCGCTCCCGCTGACAAGGTCCTCTGCTCCATCGGCCGCCGCGCCGTAACGCAGGGCTACGGACTTGAAAACCTCAATCCCGTTATGGAGCGCGGAGCCGTCGTCACGGATGAATACCTGAAGACGAGCATTCCGGGCCTTTACGCCGCGGGCGATATAAACGGCAAGATCATGCTCGCTCACACCGCTTACCGCGAGGGCGAGGTAGCCGTCAACAACATCCTCGGCAAGAAGGACAGAATGAGATACAACGCGATCCCGTCCGTCATCTACACCAATCCCGAGGTCGGCTGCGTCGGTGAGACCGAGGCGTCCGCCAAGGCGAAGGGCTACGATATAGAGGTCAAGAAGCTCTCCATGGCGTACAGCGGAAGATATTTAGCCGAGAACGAAGGCGGCGACGGTATCTGCAAGGTGATCATTGACAAGAAATACAACAGAGTCATAGGCGTTCATCTTATCGCCAACTACGCCGCGGAGCTCATCTACGGCGGCGCGATGATGATAGAGACGGAAATGACCGTTGACAACCTCAAAGAGATCGTGTTCCCGCACCCGACGGTTTGCGAGATAATACGTGAAGCATTATTTGAATAATTTAAAATAAAGGAGATATACAACAATGCCTAAGTCAATGCTTGTCAATCCCAAGGACCAGTTCAAAAAACGTACCATAAAATTCAAGGACATCAAAGTCTGTGAGTACAACAAGACTGTTGCCGAAGAGAAAGACAATTTTTCAAAGGAAGATTTCCTCGGAATGTACGCCGATATGGTGGCGATAAGAGAATTTGAGGAAATGCTGCTTGCTCTTAAGAAGAAGGGCGAATACAACGAGAGAAAGTTCACGTATCCGGGTCCCTCCCACCTTGCGTTAGGTGAGGAAGCGACGGCTGTCGGTCAGGCTTACGAGCTCGGCGTAAACGATTTCATTTTCGGTACGCACCGCTCCCACCACGAGGTCATAGCAAAGGCTATGTCCGCTATAAAGAAGCTCTCCGACGATGAGCTTACAAAGATAATGAAGGAATACAACAACGGCGTTCAGTATGAGGTCGTAAAGAAGTATTCCACCGCGAAAAACGTAAAAGACCTTGCAAAGGATTACTTTATGTACGGTCTTATGTGCGAGCTGTTTGCAAAGAACATGGGGTTCTCCCGCGGTCTCGGCGGCTCGATGCACGCGTTCTTCCTCCCCTTCGGTATATTCCCGAACAACGCCATAGTCGGCGGCGCGGGCCCGATCGCAACGGGCGTTGCACTTTACAAGAAATGCAACAAGCGCGACGGCGTGGTAGTAGCCAACGCCGGTGACGGCGCCGCGGGCCGCGGTCCCGTTTTCGAGGCGATGAACTTTGCGGCTATGGACCAGTTCAACGAGCTCTGGGAAGACGGCTACAAGGGCGGACTTCCGATAATATTCAACTTCAACAACAACCACTACGGCATGGGCGGCCAGACCAAAGGCGAAACGATGGCTTACGGCGATCTCGCACGTCTCGGCTGCATCGCGCAGAACCAGCTCAACGCCGAGAGGATCAACGGCTGGAACCCGCTCGCGATCATCGACGCTTACAGACGTAAGATGAAGCTGATCAAAGAGGGCAAGGGCCCCGTCCTGCTCGACGTCGTCACCTACCGTTTGGGCGGTCACTCCACCTCCGACGTTCTCACCTACAGAACACCCGAGGAAGAGGAGCTCTGGAGAGCTCTCGATCCGCTGACGGTATTCCCGAAGCAGATCATCGACGCCGGCGTTGCGACCGAAAAGGAAATAAAGAAGGTCCACGACGCTGTCGTTGACAGAAACCACAGAATGTTCATGCTTGCGTCCGATCCGGAGATCGCTCCGTTCACGGATTACAAGAAGGACCCGCTGTTCCTTGAAAACTTCATGTTCTCCAACCAGCACGTTGCCAAAATGGACGAGCGTCCCGTTGAGGTCAGAATGCCGAAGGAAGAGAATGAGAGAGTTAAGAAGATAGCCGGTCAGAGCCGTTACTACCTCGACAAGGACGGCAACCCCGTTTCCAAGATGAAGGCTTACAACATCAGAGACGGTCTGTTTGAGGCTATATTCGATAAATTCTATGAGGACCCGACGCTTATCGCCTACGGCGAAGACGTCCGTGACTGGAACGGCGCGTTCGGCGTCTACAGAGGACTTACCGAGGCTCTTCCGTATCACAGACTGTTCAACTCCCCGATCTCCGAGTCCGCTATCTGCGGCACCGCAACGGGCTACGCAATGGCCGGCGGCCGCGTTATAGTCGAGCTTATGTACTGCGACTTCATCGGCTGCGCAGGCGACGAGATATTCAACCAGATGGCGAAATGGCAGTCCATGTCCGCCGGCGGACTTAAGATGCCTGTTGTTCTCCGCGTACCGGTAGGCAACAAGTACGGCGCACAGCACAGCCAGGACTGGACGGCGCTCTGCGCTCATATCCCGGGCCTGAAGGTTGTATTCCCCGTAACGCCTTACGACGCAAAGGGACTTATGAACACCGCTCTTGCCGGAACCGACCCCGTCGTGTTCTTCGAGAGTCAGAAGATCTACGATATGCCCGAGAAATTCGTCAAAGAGGGCGTGCCGGAGGGTTACTACGAGATCCCGTTCGGCGAGTGCGCATTCAGACGCGAGGGCAAGGACTTAACGATACTCACCGTCGGCGCAACGCTTTACAGAGCGCTTGACGCGGCGCAGATACTTGAGGAAAAGTACGGCATCACCTGCGACGTCATAGACGCGAGAAGCGTTGTTCCGTTTAACTATGATCCCGTTCTCGAATCCGTCAAGAAGACCGGCAAGATCCTGCTCGCTACAGACGCGTGCCTCCGCGGCAGCGTAATAAACGATATGGCGCAGAACATCACGTCGCTCGCATTCGATTACCTCGATGCGCCGCCCGCGGTTCTCGGCGCCCGCAACTGGATCACGCCGTCCGCAGAGTACGACCACGACTTCTTCCCGCAGCCCGACTGGTTCCTCGATCTCATCAACGAGAAGCTTATCCCGCTTAAGGGTCACGTATCCGAAAACAACTTCACCAACGAAGAGATGAAGAGAAGACTGTCGAAGGGCGTCTGATAACAAATGATCATAAGGGACTGCCCGATACGGCAGTCCCGAATTAAAAACTTATAGGAGTAATAAAATGAAAATATTTATAGATACCGCTAATATTGAGGAGATAAAGAGCGCATACGAGCTCGGCATCGTCTCCGGTGTTACGACAAACCCGTCCATCATCGCAAAAGAGGGAAAAAAATTCGAGGACGCCATAGCCGAGATCTCCGCTATCGTCTCCCCCGAAACGCTGATATTCGGCGAGGTCATCTCCCTTGAAGCCGATAAAATGGTCGAGGAAGGCCACAAGATCAACGCCATCCGCCCGAACATGATCGTTAAGATCCCGACGTGCGCGGAAGGTCTGAAAGCCGTTTCCAAGCTCTCCAAAGAGGGCATCAAAACCTGCTGCACGCTCTGCTTCTCCGCGGGCCAGGCGCTTCTCGCCTCCAACGCGGGCGCAACGTACGTCGCGCCGTTCGTCGGCAGAGTTGACGATATAGGCTGGACCGGCATGGAGCTCATCCAGAAGATAGCCGATATGTTCGCTATCCAGAACGCCCCCACGCAGATCGTCGCCGCCTCCACCCGCAACCCGATCCACGTTATAGACCTCGCTTTAGCCGGCGCAAACGTAGCGACCGTTCCGTACAAGGTAATAATGCAGATGATCGACCATCCGCTTACGAAGAGCGGGCTTGACAAGTTCTTAAAGGACTACGAAAAGATACCGAAATAAGGAAAGAGATATTTAAAAGGTCGCTGCGAGGCGACCTTTTTAAGTGAAATCGGCTTCGCCGGTGAAATTTGCTTCGCAAGTGAAATCGCCTGCGGTGGGTGAAGTGTGTTCCCGTAGTTATAAGTGCTTCGCGCGTCAGTCAAAATTGACCGCATTTGCAAATTCAAGTATTGTATCAATATACTCGTCCGGTATCAGATAACAGCCTGTCTCATAGCCCAGCGGGTATCCTTTTTCATCGGTTCCGGTGACGTTTACATATGTCGTTATTACCCATCTGCCATCGAGTTTTCCCATATAACCGAGCTTTTCAGTGGCTATCGGGCAATCCTCGTATCCGACCCACAGTTCCTTTATCTTATGATCTGAGCTTATCTTATAATATTCTTCATAGGTTTCATTTTTAACGAAATCCGTTTTTATCTTTTCCTTTAATTCCCGTAAAGCCGTAAGAATTTTTTCGTCGGTTGTATAAGAGCCGGAGTACGCGGCGCCCCACGAGGCTTTTGTTATGCTGCCGCCAGTCGGTATCTGATATTCGGAATCGACAAAAAAGTATGAATCACGGAGGCTCGCAGCAACAATGAACGTTTTTGACGGGTCTTGCTTCACAGAATGAATCGTCCAGCCGTAGTCCTCGCTCGCACCAATGATTTTATCCAACGTGTGCGGACCGCTTGCCGGAATATACGTTTTTCCTCTCCATTCCACGCGGCTGTTTTCTCCTGTCCCGACAAAAGCCGTCCTGTCGACAACCAAACCGCACGACGATGACGCCGATGTAACGGCGCATAATATGAGTATTGTTAAAGCTTTCACAAACAGGCTTTTTCTGAACATAGTATCACCCCTCCTATTATTGTGATATTATATCACATTTTATCAGGTTTGTCAACAGTAAAATTATCGAATAATGATAATTATTATGGCATAAATAATAATTTAGTGTAAACAGCCGTTCCGTACAAGGTAATAATGCAGATGATCGACCATCCGCTTACGAAGAGCGGCCTCGACAAGTTCTTGAAGGACTACGAGAAGATACCGAAATAAGGAAAGAGATATTTAAAAGGTCGCCGTGAGGCGGCCTTTTAAAGTGAAATCCGTCCGCTTACGCGTCGGGGTTTTCGCCGAGGGTCGGCGCCCTCGACTGCCCGCGGAGCCCGGGATCGAACGCCCCGAACCGCTCTGTGCAAAAAAATTTGTGTTTTTTCAAAAAAATATTCAAAAACTATTGACAAATGAAAAAATATGGTATATAATGTTAATACCCTAAAAAATATCATAACAAGGAGAGAAAAATGAAAAAACTTATTGCAATCGCTGTCGTTATAATAATGGCAGTTTCAGCGTTCGCGGCAGTTGCACAGGCGGCAGATACGCTTGAATATGTTCATTTCGTAGCCGGCGGAAACGATCCGTACGCAAACTTCACGTTTGCCAACGGAGCGACGATCGATCCCGACACCGTTAAGTGGGCGGCGATCAAATACAGAACCATAACTGAAGTTGACAACACGGGAGTACAGCTCAAAGGTCAGCTTTACGTCAATCCCGCCGCTGAGCCCTTTATACCGATAGAGTATAAGCACACGCAGAAGTGGGAAGTTGCCGTAATCGATCTTACCTCCGTAAGCTCAAAGACAACGCTTTCTTCCATCTGGGACAGCTCGCACTATACCGGCACGACGGCTATCCGTTTTGACCCGATGGAGCCCGACCGTGACGCGGAAGACCAGAATAACGAGCATAACGTAGCAGAAGTCGAAGCCGATTCCGCTATTGACGTAGCCTGGATCGCTTTCTTCGAAAACGAAGCCGACGCAAAGGCTTTTGACGGATCGCAGAATACCTACGCCTGCATTCTTGACGCGGCGGCGCTTTCCGCTCCGTCCGGCGGCAACAATATCAGAACCAGCGAAATAGCTGAAGAAGAAGCAAAGGCTGAGGATCCGAACCAGGGCGGAGACGACGAACCCGCCAATCCTTCTACCTCGGACGCTTCCGTAGTTGCGATCGCGTCGGTAGCCTGCATAGCGCTTGCCGGCATCGTAGTCGCGGCTAAAGGCAAAGCCAGAAGATAAGTTTGACATAATAAAAGAACTGCTGCAGCCGCGGCAGTTCTTTTTTGCGCTTACTTTAAATCTCGTCCGCGCGTATCGCGGCGAGGCTTTTGTTATACAAATACGTTTCAAACGAATAGGGTGCGAGGGTTATTTCAAATCCCGCGCCGTCGATCACAAGCGACGCTGTGCGTTTGACGCCCGTCGGGTTGAAGACGCGTATGACGTCGCCCTTGCCGTACTCGCTTTCCTTATACGCGGTGACGACAAGGCAGTCGTCGCCGTCCAGGATCAGCCTCTGCGCCGGTTTTTCTCCGCCGCCCGACGGGAAAAACGACATACAGTACGGCGCTTCACAGTACTCCTGCGTCAGCCTTTCCGCCCGGTCGAGCAGCGCGGATCTTTCCCCGAGCGTCAGTCTGAAATCAAAGACCTGCTCCGATACGTCCATGTGCGGCATAAATCTGTCGTCCGGCATAACGCGGCGGTCGCCGAGCGGGTGCGCCGTGTATGGCACGGTGTGCAGAAGCGATATCTTG
>Ga0265298_10006845_pt1 | contig 13992 bp, 18 predicted proteins | sample AusTroGonzalo_MG_3_FD_193486 | JGI IMG/M metagenome (GOLD analysis project Ga0265298, IMG submission 193486) | Bovine rumen microbial communities from tropical cattle in Woodstock, Queensland, Australia - Gonzalo_01 | ecosystem: Host-associated > Mammals > Digestive system > Stomach > Rumen ...
CTATGATGAGGTCTGCCGTCATTTCATCGCCGTGTTTTACCCTGACTGTCAGTTTGCCACGACGACCGTCTTGGGCAAGGTGGAAGACGTGGAGTTCAAGACCTCGGGCAAGCAGATACTCGTACCAGGTTGGCGCGAGGTCATCAAACCGGTGAAGCAAGAAGAGGAGAACCCTTCGACAAGCTCAGGGACCAAAGAAGGGCAGGAGGACGAAGAGAAGACCTTGCCCATCTTCGAGAAAGGCGAGCACGGACCGCACCAGCCGTCGTTGGCCGAAAAATGGACCTCGCCACCGAAACCCTATACTGAGGCTACTTTGTTGCGAGCCATGGAAACGGCGGGCAAACTCGTTGATGACGAGTCGCTGCGCGAGGTGATGAAGGAGAACGGCATTGGGCGGCCTTCCACGCGTGCGGCTATCATCGAAACGCTGTTTAAGCGCAACTATATTAAAAAGGTGCGCAAGAGCCTTGAGCCCACGCCTACGGGCATCGAGCTCATCGGCCTTATCCATGAAGACCTTTTGAAGAGTGCCGAGCTGACGGGTATCTGGGAGAAGAAGCTTCGTGAGATAGAGCAGCACAAATACGAAGCCCGTCAGTTCTTGGATGAGTTGAAACAAATGGTGACAGAGATTGTCACCACGGTGATGTTGGACAATAGCAACCGCCGTGTGGCTGCTGCCGTGGTGGAGCAGCCGAAGCCCAAGAAGGCGACACCTAAAAAAGCTGCTGCGCCTAAAACCAAGAAAGCCTCGGAAGGCATGTCATCCCTGCATGGGGAAGTGCGTGGGCGGGGATCTATGCCTTCCCAAACAAATCCTGATGCCATTATCGGTCAGCCCTGTCCGCTGTGCGGCAAGGGACATATTATTAAAGGTAAGACGGCCTATGGCTGTTCGGAGTGGCGGAATGGCTGCGGCTGGCGAAAGGCGTTTTAGTGTTATTCGCCTCGGTATTATCAGAAAAAGGTTTCTTATCGTGTCATGCGGAGATGTTTTTCCCTTGGATTTTTTCGATTTTTAGCAAATTATTTCCTTGGATTTTTTCGTTTTTTGGTAAATTATTTCCTTGGATAATTTTAATTTATATATCTTTACAGCAGTAAATCAACAAGTTGTATGTATCAAAAATAATCAACGCAGAGGCAGAAAGCACTGTACGGCACGTGGACATCTTTCCATTATATGCATTGTCACAATATATTTGGAAAGAGTTATCGGTTTTCAAATGACATAAGTCGGTCTTATCTGCTTGGGCGAGGGCAGAAACAACGCTTTTTTGTTTTTTCAAGATAAAACGTTTTGATGGCGGAAACTTTATGAGCCGTGATTGAAAAAAGTTTTGCATTTTTGCCTTGTTTCAATTTTTTTTTCGTTTCTTTGCACATCTTTATCCGTTAACCCACGCTTGGGCGAGCGGGTGGGATGACATAATGAGAAGGCGTTTGCTAACGCTTGTTTTTGGTGGCTTTGAACCTGAGAAATTCAAACTTGTAAATCAAAAACATGTCAGAGGCTGATGCCGCGTGGAGGTATATTACTTCCCGTTTGGTGTGCAGAGGGCTTTTTGTCCTCATGCACACTCTTTCGGGAGATTTAATATATCCAACAGCGTGGGTATCAATTCTGTTTGTTTATTTACAAGGGTTTCTCAGGACCTAAAGCGACGAACGGGCAGAAGCATAAGATACCCCGCTTTTCTTTTTGTGTTTTGTCGACCTAATGTTTAATCTGTCCGGGTTTGGGTATTTGACGGGCAAATAGTCTATCGACGATGTATGCTCATACTAGGTTGATATACCAACAAAAACGCAAAGCCGCGCTGATTGGCGTGCTGACTTTGGGCTTGGCAGGTCTTTCGTCGGTTGGCGTTGGCGAAACGTGGCGGAGCAATATCTTTGAGGGTACCTCTTTTGCTCATGGAGGAGTAGGCTTTGTTTGCAAAATTATTTCTTTTTGCTTTTTGTCTGTATTAATGGCTGTTCCTTTTTTTATCATTTCGTTTTTTAAACTCATCTATTACAGCATAATATTGGCATAAATATGTACACTTTCAAAGCACATAGAATCTCTCATGAAGACAACATCTTGTTTCCGGACATTGTGGAAATTGATATTGATCGTGTGTTATTGACGAAAGGCTATGTCTTCGGACATCGGACGAACACGATTTTCAAAGCCAACATTGCATCGGTCTCTTTGCGTGAAGGGGTTTTCTTTGCTGATGTGTGTATTGAGACAATGGGAGGAGCGACGTATTGGTCGGAAGGATTTAGGAAGTCGGATGCAAGAAGAATTGTGGAATTATTGACCAGATAATTACAATAAAACACATACTATATGGAAAAAGAATACTACATCAAAATGAATGACGAGGACTTTGGACCGTATTCCTATAATCAAATATGCACGTTGGGGATTTTCGACGACACTTTTGTTAGTGTTCCTCAAGAAAATGCGGGCTGGCGGATGGCTAAAGACATTCCTGAACTGCAAGGCTTTACTATTTCGGAAGAAACAATTACTTTACAGAATCCAGAAACAGACCAATTCTTTGTTCGTGAAGGCGTGAACATTTATGGCCCTTATACCATCGATGAATTAGCCTGCATGGATGTAAAGGAAGGCAGTATAGTGGGTATCAATAACTCCAGAAAATGGTGTTTAGCGGAGTTGGTTGACGGATTGTTTCCACTTTTGGAAAGCTATAAAGACCAGATTCGCCAACATGCTAATCAGATTGGAGAAACCACCGAAGGTTTATACTACGTTTCCTTAGACAACGAAAACTACGGCCCATTCAATTTGGAAAGTCTGCGCGGCTTCGGCTTGTTTGATTCCTCTTTGGTTAGGAAGGCCAATGAAGATGTTTGGAGGTTGGCTAAAACGTTGCCTGAATTGAACGGTTATACAGAATCCGAGGAAATTCCGCCTGTTGAAACGCCAGTTTCGCTTGAGACTTCTACAACTCCTGAATATCAAAGTACAGCTTTGTATGATATGATGGAGGACTTCGACCTGATTTATGACAATTTCAGAAACGACATTTTGCAGAAGTTGTCATTCTATAAGAATGAATATTTGCAAAAGGAAGAGGCGAACATCCCCAATCGCTATTCGGAGGAAATGTTTGAAATGTCGTGGAGCCGTTACCAAAGAGGCTTTGATGTGCTGATTAAGACTTTGGGAGATGTGAGAGTTAAATGTGATGCGTTTGAGAAGAAGTATCAGGAAGATGCCCAGGGGCTAAATAATCTGTATCTGCAAAAGACGTTAGTAGCCCCGATGCTCCATCAAGCACCTGATATTCAAGAAATGATACAGATTGATGGCAGAAGACAGCAAGTAAGAGAAAAATATGAGAGAATCAGAAGCGAGCTCCTTTTAGAAATCAAGTTGATCATAGAATCTTTCAATCTAAAGAATCCACCTGTTTTCAATGAACGGTATGAATTGGCTCCATCTACTGAGAATTGTTGGCAAACCTTGGAGAGGATGGATGACGATTCACAAAAACGTTATTATGTTGGTGGATCAAAGTTTGATTTCGCTTTCTTCAATACCATTGTAACGATTAATAGAAGAGAGTACTTACCGTTCTTGAATGCTCACCATTATGTATTTAGATATGCAGGGAAAGACCGTCAAAAATGTTTGGACGCAACTAACACCTTAATAAGCAGGTCGTTGATGGCTGTACCTTCTGGCGGTTTACGCCTTACAATGATTGATGCTAATGGGATGAATGGCACGAATGATGAGTTTAAGTCATTAAGCCGAAACGTGTTTAGAATTAGTTCGCGTTCCGTCGATATTATGAAGGTGTTGGACGAGACAGTGCTTCACATTGAAAATGTCATCCAGCACATGCTATCGGGACAGAGTTCTTTGGCCGACTTTAATAATAACAAGGAGAACAAGGAACAATATCGTATTCTTGTGATTGAGGATTTCCCCATCGGAATTCCCATGGAAGGAATCAACCAACTAAAGAAAATTCTGAAGAATGGAATAAGGGCGGGTGTTGTCGTTGTATTGCTTGTTAATGAGGACGAAATCAACCGCTCGGAAGATGCTTTAAAGGCCTTCCGTTTATTGGATATAGAACAGTTCCTGGTCAACACATCATTATTTGATTTTGTAAATAATGTACTTCCGCAGGAAAACCGAGAGTTTAATCCGGAACTTCACTTTGACGTATTCTCAAATGCATTGATTAAACGAATTGTAGCTTCGGTTAATAAGGGATTTGAAGTGAAAACCGAAACGGTGCTCCATCTTGAAGACTATCTGCCTGACCGCAAGGAATGGTGGACAGGTACAAGTGCCAGTTTGGTTGAAATTCCATTTGGCATGACCAATACAAAGGCCATAGCCCAGTTACGAATTACGCAAGAAAGTGGACAAAATTCAGCTGTTGTCATCGGTATTCCAGGCTCTGGAAAGAGTGTGTTCCTCCATTCTATTATTGTTGACGCAGCCGTAAAATATTCACCCGATGAGTTGCAAATGTATCTGCTTGACTTCTCAGGTGTGGAGTTCAACATTTATGCCAATCACAAACTACCTCATGCACGGGTGATTGCTCCAGAAGCAGAACGTGAGTTTGGCCTGAGCGTATTACGCGAACTTAAGGAAGAAGGCGCTCGTCGTATGACATTGTGTCGCGACAACGATGTGACTAGTATCGTTGAATATAGAAAGAGAAACCCCAATGCCGTGATGCCTCGTCTGTTGGTAATTATTGATGAGTTCCAGAAGATTTTTGAAGTTGAAAACGATGCCATTTCCAAAGAGGCCAATAGTATTATTCATATCATCATTCAGGAATACAGAAAGTTCGGCATCAATTTAATATTGGCTACGCAGCGCATTCCTTCGTCTTCAGTACTACCTCGTGATTTGATTGCAAACAGGGTGGTGTTCAAGAGTGCTCCGAACGACTTTTCTGCGTTGATAAGTTGGCAAAATGGCATTACGATGCCAGCCTTGCATACAGGACAATGCATTTATAATGCGGAGTCGGGTGCATCATACGCCAACGAGCAAGCTCAAGGCTTCTTTATTCCGTTGCGCAATATTGAAAAACTGGTGGACGAATTGAATGAAAAAGCTCGTTCACAAGGTCGCGATAATAAAGATTTGATTGTGTTCAGAGGCAACGACTTGCCTGACTTTAAAAACCGTCGTTTGCCAAAGAAATTCATGGTAGTTCAGGACATTCCAGAAGAGGTTCCAGTTTGTTTAGGGCAATCCATCGCTATTTCTGATACGGATGTGTGTGCTGTGTTAAGAAAGGAATCCACCAACAACCTACTCATTATAGGTGGCGATAAGGATGTGGCTCAGAATATGATGCTTTATGCTGTGCTATCAACAACGCTGTCGCATACTTCAGATAGCGCATCTTTCTATCTATTCAATTTCATGCGGCCTACTGATGAACAGTACAATTTGCCCGCTGAAAATTTTGAAGGTATGCCTTTCCCAGTGAGGTTGATTGAAAAGATGTCAGAAGTAAAAGATGTACTTACCGAGGTGAAGAATGAGATTGATTCTCGCAAGCAGGACGAAACCAAAGCGTTGACGCACATCTATCTAAATTTCTTTGCCTTCCAGTTAGGACGGGTGTTTGACAGAGGTGGTCGTAGAGGTGATGATGTTTCCGAGGAAGGTCAGTTGCTTGATTATATCCTTCGACAAGGCCCTGCATACGGCGTGTTCACCTTGCTTCAAGTGGATAAAATGGATGGATTGGCTCGTATAGGTACGCCAATAACTTGCTTTACACATCGTGCTGTGATGCAGATTTCAGAAAATGAATCGATAAAGTTGATGGATTCGCCTTTGGCCAATAGGCTGTTCATTATGAGCAGACCGTCATCGAAATTCAGGGCGTTTTACCGAGACCAAAACAAGAATGTTACGATCAAATTCAAACCTTATAAATAATTAGACTATGGCATCAATGATTGGCAATTCCCAAGCGGTGAAAAAACTTCAAAACGACCTCCTTGGCACCGTAGATGGGTTAAAAGAACAATTGAAAAAAACTGAAAATGCAATGGAGGAAGTTGCAAAAGATTGGAAAGATATGCAATTCCGAAAATACAATGAGGAATTTACTAAGGATAAAGAGTTGATACCCCCGTTATGTAATGATATTGAGGAATTTGAATCGGATGTTTTGCAAAAGCTTTATGAAATTTTATACGAGTACGAGAATATGTAACAATTAAATAATTTGAAAGATGAGTGAAACAACTTACGTGAGTTCTAAAGTTTTAATAGAACTACAAACCGAACTGAAGAATTTATCAAATAATCTCAAAGATTTGTACGATTTTTTGTCGCAAGCAATTGTTGCAGTAAATGATGGCTGGCAAGATGGCAAATATGATGAGTTTGTCAACGAATTTCGTTCAAGCAAAGAGATGGTCATTGAGTTGTCAGATAAGTATAAAGAATGGGCAAATTCATATTTGCCTCCTTATATTGAATTAGCCAAGAAATATGAAGGAACTGGTGTTGGTATAAAATAAGTATGGATGGAACCAAGCGTAAAAATATTTGACCATCGGTCCTTGGACGAACTAATTGAAGCGCAGCAGTATGCTGGCGACTCCATCCTTAAACTCGTAGCACATGTCGGAGAGTATTTTGACTCGATGATTAAATCTATGGAGGACATGAAAAAGGAATTGGAGAAGCAAGTGCAAGAGGCTCAAGAGGAATTGAGCCAAGCAGAAAGTGATTACAGCAGTTGCTTGAGCAGTCAAACCTATGACGAGGAAGACGGCTGTTATCACCCTTCGTGCGATGCTGAAGCTTCTTATGTTGACCATTGCCGGGAAGTGTATGATGATCTAAAAAAGCGCGACGAACAGGCAGCACAGGTATTGAGCGATTGCAAGCATGAGTTAGATGCATATCGAGCGCCTTTTGGTTTTATCCAACCTCCAGGAGGCGAGACTTTGATGAAATATTTGGGTAAGGAGCATACCGATGCTGCTTCTGATAAGATGGACAAGATTCGGGAGTGTGTAAAGAAATACTTGGATGTGCCATGTAGCATTCGCGACGCTAAACAGCAACGAAATGCCGAACAAATCCAGCTGTATGAGGAAGCCACTCAGAAGATTAAGGAGAAGGAAGAACAGGAAGAGCAGGAAAACCGTGACAAGAAGATTAACGCCTTCCGCTCGGCGACAGAAAGACTGCAACACAGCCAAAGCAGAGAGGGCTTCCGCAGTGCCAATGCCGTGGCTATATGCCCGCAATGCGGAAGACCAATCAATGTGTGCATTTGCCAACATATTATGGAAAGAAGACGATAGACTTAAACCTAGAAAGCTATGACAAGAGATTACGTGCCTCAAATGCTGGAAATACAGAGAGCGGTTCTTTCACAAGCGGAAACAACCAAATCAATGTGGCAGGATGATGTCGCCAAACGCTATTATGGTGATTATGTGGATTGCTACGAGAAGTATATTGATGCTTATCTTCGTGGTGGTACAGAGATCCAAGGGAAAGGTCTCGAAGAATTGTTGGAGTTTTTTGAGCAGAAGATTGAAGAAATGTCGCAACTGACTGGTTGCCCCAATCCAAACGCAGGTGGCGGTGGCTCAGTACTCGACAGTGACTTGAACCGCCCAGTTAGTATGTTTGGCTCTTCGGGTGTATTCGATTCTTCCACGCCCAATCCCGACCATCTTGATACCGAAACCGTCCATTCTATCGAAGAAGAAAGAACGGATAACGATGAACGAGGTAGGATGGAGTCGCCTTATTCTTCTTTTGGTCGGTAATAAACATAAATAATCAAATAGAAAATAGCTAATTATGAATGATCTGAAAATACCTCATGGTTCACTTGCACTGACAGCAATCGCACCTAATTCAGGGGAAGATTCGATGGATGCAATAGTAGAAAGGGAAGAATTGTTAAGAATAAAGGAGGATTTGTCAAAGTATAGATGGTTTTTCCATGACTTTGACGAAATTGGAATCATTCTTGGCAAGGAAGTGGTTAGCTTAACAGAATTTGGCGAAAGGCTGATAAGGGATATGTCCGATGAAATTCCTATTGGAGAATCAAGTTATAAGCGGATAGACTGTTTGAGATCAATTGAAGAATTCATCTATGTTATTTTGGCTCTTGACGATTGGTTTATTTATGATTTTGCACATGATATGAATCATCGTTATAGGGCAATATTAAGTCATATCATGGAAGGAGACCGTTTTTATGATGAGGTTAAATTGGTGTTTGGGAAAATAGAAATTGGGCTAATGCAATTAAAAAAGCAACCTATCCATAGAGGAATAGAGATAAATGGAAAACCTTATTTATTTGATTGTGTTTTACGTTCTATCCAACGATGCCTTCTCGAGTATCAAAGTGCGTATTATGAGCTTTATAAAGATTTTAACGACTTGAAGAGGGAAGATGAACTTAAAAGAAAGAGGGAAGAATTGAGGAGAAAACTAATGCATGGAGAGGATATTACAATCGCAAAAAATGAAGATGGTGAATTGCCTTTTCAAATTGATGAAAGAGAGATGGTCGTACCAAACAATGCAGAAAGTTCAGAGAATGATGATGGCGAAGACACATTGAGAATCCCCAAAGAGAGATTTGGAGGTTCAGAAGATAGTATTAATTTACTAAAATGAATTATTTATGAACGGAAGTAAATCAATGAAATGCAGCAAGACAGCAGATGAGGACGAAAATAAAAAGAAACGCGCTGAATTGACTAGGCGTTTGTTGAACGGCGAAACCATTGCCTTTGGCGAAGGTGGGAAAATTGTGGATGTTGATAGCGAAGAAGCAATAGCCACTATTCCTTATGGAAAGTTTGGTGATTAGTAATGCCCTTATATTAACGGAAAACTATTTAATTAACTAAAAATAAATCAATTATGAACGAAATCAAATTACCGAAATGCTGCATGGCAGCGGATGATGACATTTTCAAACAAAAACGCGAAGAATTGCGTAAACGTCTTCTAAACAGTGAACCTATCTCTATTGGACAGAACGGAGAAATTGGTACCAATACGAAAAACGGCGATAAGTTAATTCCTGGCGGGAAATTAGCAGATGCCCTTGACGATGCGTTGCGTAGTCAACGCGAGGCTGCCCAAAATAGTAATACGGGCGAAGATGAGTTTACAAGAAGACGGCAGCAACTGGCCGATGCCTTAAGAAATGCGCAGCCAGTCACCTTGGGGAAAGGCGGCAAAGTGGTGTCGGCTAACGACAAAGAAGCCTCCTTTACGGTGCCGCAGGGCAAGTTGGCCGCACTCATGCAATGGTATGAACGCGACCCCACACTCCTCGATGCTGAGAAAGCCGCTATGAACAGAGATTTTCCTCAGTTTTCACTAATCAAATTAAATGATGGTCGTTTGGCATGGGTGGGTGATGTGAAACTCAACGTTATGGGAAACAATTCATGGCGCTTGATGGCTGTGTATCAACCCAATCATCCTGTGCAGCAGATGGGTAGCTCGGTGTATGTTTATTTAGTGGAGCCTTCTATCGAAGCACTCATCGAACAATTGGGCTGGCGCCCTCATCACCTTTTGAGGGATAGCAACAACCGCGATTATTTGTGTACCACGGAAGCGAGTTATGTGAAGGCCACAAGCACACAAGTTACTTCGGCCAACACAGTGCTGCGCTGGGCTATCAAGTGGCTCTTGTGTTTCGAGTTGGTGCTTACTGGTGATATGACAAAGGAAGAATTTGACCAACCTCACGGAATATGAACGGACACGAAAACTGCAAGATAGTCGTTTTCAGCAACAAAGCTTATAATGCTATCATTAACGAAACCTTCCGCAAAGATCCGGTCGAGACAGGTGGCATTTTGATGGGTCATGTCCTTTCCAATGGTTGTTGGATTGTCATGGAAGTGATTCCACCTGGATTAAAGGCCATTCACCAAAGAGCTTACTTTGAGTATGATACAGAATTTGTCAACTATATGGCTAATTCTGTATCCAAACAATATAAGATGGAATTGGATGTGTTGGGTTTGTGGCATCGTCATCCAGGAAGCATGGATGTTTTTAGTGGCACGGATGATGGAACAAATACTACGTTTGCCAATTTGAGTGACTACGGAGCCATCTCGGGTTTGGTAAATATGGATCCCAAATTTCGCTTCACATTGCGCCATGTGAGTTATCCATTGGATTATCAAATTGTTGATGTGGAAGTGGGCGATGACCTGATTCCACCCCAATACTATGAACTGAAATATTCCTTTGGTGACAATCTTTCTCCGATGGCACCTATTGCCAATGAAAGCACAGCCAAGACACAGGTGGCGGAGCCTGAAAGACAAGGCGATGGCTCTTCGAACGGAAATATTGGTAATAATGATACGACACAAACTTTACAACAAAACCATGAAAACGCGGTTGTGTCCTCTCATGTTACAAAATCATTCTTTGATAAGATTAAGAAGTTGTTGTATGTTTTGATTCCTTTATTTTGCTTAATGATAGGCTTTGTTCTTGGCGGCTCTGGGAAAGAAAAGAAGAAAGCTTTGTCTGAAAGTGAACAATTGAAAAAAGAACTATCTGAATTAAATAAGGAAAAAGAAAAACTACAATTACAGATTAATACTTTGACTTCAACAAATGAACAGTTAGTACATACTCTAACCACTATTAATCAAATAACGTCAGACTCCGTAGGGCCACATTAATTGTAAAAAACAAATAAAATAATGGAACTAACTAAATTACAACGAAACCCTTCGGTCTATTTCCCGATCGAGATAGAGAAATACCACTATATTGGCGAATTGTATGGTTTGTACGTTGAGAATACAAATACTTTCAATGTGGTATCGTTGGTAGAGGATAAACGCTTTCCGATGTTGAATTCTATTGGAACAATTGCCGAAAGTCGACCTGAATCACTATCACAAGGAATACTAACAGGTTATTATGAAGACGGAAAGATTACTTTCATTAATGATGAAGGCAAAATCTGCAAGAAAGAGCCTTATTCATTGAAAATGGATGTGTTTTCAAGGAATACGGGTATATTGGAATCAGATGTGATGTTGAAAACGGGTGCCGTTTTGGTGGGCTGTGGCTCTGTGGGTAGTTTGGTTGCACTTGAATTGGCCAAAGCAGGTGTCGGGCGTTTTTTACTCATTGATAATGATATTCTTGGATACCATAATCTATGCCGTCACCAATGTGGTTTGCTGGATGTAGGTCGCTACAAAACCGAGGCTGTCCGTGATCGAATTTTGCAAATCAACCCTACGGCGAAAGTGGTGGTGCAGAACTGCATCATACAGGAAGTGCCGCTGAAAGTGTTTGATGAATTTTGCGACAAAGACACCATTGTGATTGGCGGTGCCGACAACCGCCAAGGCGATCTATATGCCAATCAGATTGCTAAGGAAGTGGGTATGCCGTTGATGAGCATTGGGTGTTGGGAACGCGCTTTTGCAGGCGAGATTTTCTATTGCCTGCCTGAAGGCATGCCAGATTATAGCGATTTTATGTATGCTCTTGGTGATGTTTCGGGCCGCGTGAATCAGAATCGCAAGTTCTATACCAACGAAGAGGAACTTGAAAAAGCATCTTTCGAGCCTGGTATTTCCGTGGATATTGATTTTGTTACGGTCATTGCTACCAAACTGGCCATCGACATTCTTAACCGCTACAATCCGAACTATACCCAACGATTGCTAGGTCATTTGAGCCAATACACATTGGTTTGCAACACCAACAATCCAAAGGTCGGAGGCGAAAATGCGGAGATTTTTTCTTATCCTTTGCAGGTTACCACAAGCATTCAGGTGGAATATGCACCGAAAGATATTACTAATGGAATGAAAGATACGATAACTAACGACTAAACTATTATGCGACAAGGGTGTGATTATGTTTTGAATCGCCATCTACAATAGAGACAGATAGTATGAAAGAATAAAAAATATAAGAATAAAATGGGATACTTGATTGATGAAGACGGAACAATATTACGCCTCCAAGTAGAAGGTGATATGCACACTTTGGAGGTCGCATCAGTAGCCAATGGTGCGATACACTTGTCAACAACTGTTGAAAAAGCAGGAAAGGTTATCTATATCTATGACAAACCAGATGACGGTTATGAACTTGAGAGGTTTACATATTTATGTGAATATGGTGTGGTAGATCTTGGAAAAAACCATACGTTTTATATGCCAAATGCCGATGTTTGGGTAAATGCGAGTTTCGTAAAAAAGGAATCTTCAAAAGGGAAGTGGTGGTGGATTTGGCTTTTGGTGGGTTTGCAAATTATAGGGTCTCTTGCGATTGCTTATGGTTACATTTGATTTTCAGTATTGTTGAGACAGCAGGATGAGAGGTTTTTTCAATGAACACGAAATAGTTTGTGATAGTGGAAGATTATAGTAGAACAAATAACTAGTAAAAGTCAAGTAATTATAACTACAAACTTGTTTGAAAACTTAATCATTATGGATGAAAACATAATAATAGTAGCAATATTATTAATAATAGTAGTGGTAATCATAGTGATTGTCGTTATTGCTGCTTTGTCTACAAAACGGAAATTGAACAAGGAGGAAAGCGTCGCAAATGGTTGTGTACCTAGAGAAGAAACTCAACGAGTCGAGGCTTCTCAATTTCGTGAAATAAAACAGGGTAGTACGTTGTCAAATTCGCATAAGGATAAGGTAGGTGTGTATTCGATTCTGCTTTATTATGTGAATATTGACGGAGTTACCTATGGCCCGTTCAGCTTGGATCAGCTCAAAACATATCCTTTGCTTGAAGACACGCTTATCACGACTAATACTCTCAATGGTACTTGGTATGAAGCGAAGTATTTTGAGTGTCTGGATGATTTGTTTATGTCAAACGAGATTTTACCTTTTACAATTGACACAGATGGAACAATAGTAAGATTGGAACAAAATGGGATACCAAATTGACGCAGACGGAACAATAATTCGACCAGGAGGAGAAGAAACGTACAAAGGTGGTAAAGGAGGCGGTTTTTCAAAGGCTTTCTTAATCATAGGCTTGGCGACTCTTGTAATAGCATTGCTGTTATGGATTGTTTTAGGAAGAGGGAAGAATGGTAGTATTGTTCCTTCTCGTGAAACACACCATTATGTTGGTTCAGTAGGGGCAGATATTCATATGTCTTTACTTATCGATGGGAAAACAGTAAGCGGAAGGTATTATTACGATTCTCAAAGAAACAATGGTAACACATCGTCTTTAATACTTTGCGGTGACAAAACGGGTAACATATTGAAATTGACTGAGTTTTGTGATGGAAAAACTACAGGGTGGTTTGAAGGTAATTTAACTTATGGAGGGTTTTCTGGTACATTTACGCGTGCAAAAGACGGTGCATTGTTTGATTTTAATCTTGTAGAGGTGCAAGGAGGGATAGGCTTCTTTACAGAAAAAGAAATCGCTTTTTGATGATGGTAAAGATTATTGCAATATGTCTTTTTGGAATTATGAAATCATATAGAATTGGCCGAAACCCAGATAACGATATTGTTTTCGCAAATCGAGAAGTTGGCAGGTATCATGCTGAAATAGTTGAAAATCAAGATGATTATACTCTTATTGATCATAGTAAGAATGGTACGCTTGTTAATGGACTCTACGTCCATAATACTTCTTTCCCCATACAGTTGGGCTATGAAATTCTGTTTGGTGGTAAGGAACGGTTGGATTGGGAACAAATAGTACACAAATCGCCTTCAGAAGAACTTCAAAAGACAAATCCCAAAGAAAACATGGCCTCAGATTCAAGTCAGGAGAAAATAGATATATATTCAACGATTATGTATTATTTGAATCTTGATGGGGAGACATATGGCCCATTTTGCTTATCTGAGCTCAAAACTTATCCTTTACATGAGGATACACTTATCACGACCAATACGCTTAACGGCAAGTGGTATGAAGCAAAGTATTTC
>Ga0265298_10006846_pt1 | contig 13989 bp, 13 predicted proteins | sample AusTroGonzalo_MG_3_FD_193486 | JGI IMG/M metagenome (GOLD analysis project Ga0265298, IMG submission 193486) | Bovine rumen microbial communities from tropical cattle in Woodstock, Queensland, Australia - Gonzalo_01 | ecosystem: Host-associated > Mammals > Digestive system > Stomach > Rumen ...
GGAGTTAAACATAAATATACTAATACGGAAATAGATTATTTTGCTTGTTATAATATTACAAGAGATAAAATATTTTTAATTCCAGTAAATGAACATCTTCGTAGTTCCATTACAATTAGATATGAAAAACCTAAAAATGGTCAAATAAGCGGTATTAATTTTTAGGAAGATTTTTTAATTGATAATACTTTATGTGTAGAGACTTTACACGAAACACCTAAAGAAAACCAAGGTGAAGACAAAGTCCAGACTACAATATGAAAATAATGTAGTAAAGTAACCACCGTCAGTCCAAGGTTCGAGTCCTTGTGTTCCCGCTAAGAACTAATATACTTCTTGCCAATGTATATTCCAAAGCTATGAGGTGAAGTAGCCGCGTTGTATGTTTGGGAAGTTTCGAAAACATTCATATTTTACTAGGTCTAAAAGGACAACCTAGTCATTGGCCATGGATAGGCACAGGGTACTTCTCTTACCCCTAGAAGAGGATGGCAACTCATGAGAATTTTATCACGGTGTTTGGTTCTCAGCAAGAGCATTGAAATATTATTTTATATGATTGCACACTACTGTACTTAAAATTACGTTCAATTCGTAATGCCGTGTATGGCTCATTAGTCTAAAAGGCGAGGATACAGCCCTTTCAAGGCTGGGATGGTGGGTTCGATTCCCCCATGGGCTACTAAGGCAGGCACTGGCTTAAGTTAATGTTTGCCTTTGAGATTCGGAGTGAACTGAGATCACTCCTTCACATATAGTGAGAGAAAAGGATTAACGGAACACTCCGTTGTGCTTCAAGTGGTGCTCAGGCGATTTTTGATTAAATTCTTAAACTCGCGTGTAGAATAGGTTCGACTCCTATATGAAGCATTTCAATTCAAAGGGAGCGAAAGCCTAACAATAAGGTAGGGAAACAAGCCTCCAGTACTAAAAGTAGATGTATACTATACTTTTAGAACCCTAACATATACTTAGAAATATGTAAATATGATTCTTATGGCGATGTCATATATTGCGGAAAGTACCTTTGAGTTGACTTTTTAAAAATTTTTTGTTATAATATTTATAGAAAATGAAAAAGACGATTACAGCAATTAAATAGTTTATTCTGAATTAGTGATTCTGAAATGCAAAACTAAAATCGTCTTGCATATAGCAGAGTGGTCTGGAGAGGTACCAGCCCGCCCTCATAAGGCGTGTAACATGGGTTCGAATCCCATCTCTGCTACCTCCGAGAAGTTAATTCTCGTTTATTTATATTCACTTTCTTTTCAAAGGATTCTCAGTAGTATAACGGTTTAAGTACACTCTCGATCGGAGAGGTATAAGGTTCGAGTCCTTATCTGAGAACTAAAGTTGAATTTATCAACCTTTTTGAACCATGACAATTGAATAATTTAACTATATTTATGAGTCAACTCAGTGATAAACACTAATTCCATAGTGCTGAGGTATCTTTTGCCAGAAGAAAATAAACCAACTAAAGACGGATACGTTTTGGGGAAAAAGAGTTCATATAGCGATATATGAACCGCCTATCGAAAGTGGTAGGTTTCGGCGGATAGCACTAAGGTTTATCGCAATTAAAGACACCGTCTAATCGGCTCCGCAATAGAGGGCTTCTAACCCGAGCACGAATCCAAGTTAGGGATAGCGTGGAAAACTATTCAAACCTTGGAAAATCCAAATAAGGAGTTTTGCACTTGAACCAATGAAAGTTGGGTATAAGATTAGGTCGGGGTACGAGTAGGTTAAACGTGCAATGACACAGAAGAGACAAGATATTAATTGGGAATATACTTGTTTGATACTTTTCTGGCTGGAAACTGAAAGTTGGGGGTAAGCAATCCCCCTCAAGAAAAAAGAAAAGACACTATGGGGAAGGACCTTTTATGTCCGGAAGCATATATAGTCAGGTTCTGGGTCCGTGGAAAACGGATGAGGCATAAGGAAGTAGGGTCGCTCCCTATAGCTAGTTATGTCTCCTTGATGGTCGAATATAATTGAAGATAAGTCTTAGCAAGACGAAGGTCTGATACTCATAGATATAATTAAATTATTCAGTTGACATTTCAAAAAATTTTTCGTATAATATAATTACAATAAAGAAACAAAGTAACAAGAGACAAAAGGAGAAGATAAGAATGGATAAGTCAACAGTACAAGGTCTTATTTTTTATTTCGAGAATAGTGCGGAGCTGGATCCTGGCATTCAAGAGAAAACACTTGACGTGCTGGGCGAGTATCTTGAAGTGATCGAACAGGCTGAAGCCGCAGCCAAGAAGAAGAGACAGAGCCCGAACAAGTCTGGTATCTATCAGATTAACGACAAGGGCGAGGTTATCTGCATGTACAAGACACAAAATGATGCACTTGTAGCCCTGGGTAAGGAAAACAAGTCTGGTATCTCTGATGCTGTAAGAGGTCGTGTAAAGACTCATAAGGCATATGGTTATACATGGCGTTTTGTGGATGAATATCAGGCAGAACATCCTGGTTTCAAGTATACCGGACCTATTTACGGAGAAGAGTAATTATTTCTTGTGGGCTGGCGGCTCCCTCTTAGCCGCCATTTAATTTCATATCTTGATTTTAAAGACAGGCACAGCAAATTTTTAATTTAGGATCACATTACAATAGTCGATATTCGTAAAGGAGTAATTAAATTTTTTCTTTTCCTGTCTTGTTTTTTGTATATGGAATCGTGATAATATCGTTTAATTGATATTTTTAAAAAATTTTGATATAATATTTATAAGAGATGGGAGTATGGCGAAATTGGCAGTACGCTTCGGACTTAAAATCCGTTGGTCTTCAGACCGTGTGGGTTCGACCCCCACTACTCCTACTTAACAAAAGAGATAAAAGGAGAGATGTTAAAATGAGAAAGAATTTTGTTCCTAAGTATAGAGTTTATACTAATGGAGAAAACGTTGTCGTAGCAGTATCAAGCTACGCAGGTGAAAAGGTTCGAGGTGTTGCAAAGTGCGCTCCCGAGGACGGATTTGACCTAGAGAAGGGCAAGAAGTTAGCGATCGCCCGCTGTGCATTGAAGATTGCAAAGAAGAGAGCAAAGGCTCTCGACGAGATTGTCAATGATGGTTATGCGCGAATGGATGAAGCTACCCAGAATCTGCTTAATATGATTGACCGTGCGAACGAGGCAAATGTAGCAGAGGCGGAAGCCGCGCTTGCTCTGGACAATATTTTAAAGGAACTTTAATGTTCCTTATGCTCTTGTAGCCCAATTGGAAGAGGCGTTTGGTTAAGGTCCAAAAATGGTATGAGTTCGAATCTCATCAAGAGTACTTTATCAAAAGTGTCTGAAAGTTTGGTGGACATTGGTTATTTAAAGTAAGGATAAAGGAAAAAACTATACTAAAGGGAACCTTTATCTAGCAGGAAGGCTTCGCGGAGAGGCAGGTAAAGATACGATCGGCTGCGATTTTATAATATACCGGTATAAAGGGGAATTAGGGTGATTTCGATAATGAGTTCCTTGCCCGTATTGAAACCCCGAATTTATACTTACTGAGAATAACTAATGCATAGTAGGCAATAAGTGAACACGCTGATCAAGTATAGTTCTACTTTTGATAATAAGCCCTGATAGCCCAATTGGCAGGAGGCACTTGACTTAGGATCAAGACAGTGTGGGTTCGAATCCCACTTAGGGTACTCATTCAAGTCTAGGTTTAGACTTAAGTCACTTATTCCGGATAAAACTTTGAATGAACCTCGTCCGCCGTAGCCTGGTATATAAACGCATTGCGGTGGGGAAGAAACCCCCTTGGTAAACTCCCAGTAAGGTCTGATCAACCGGAGAGTACTGCGTGACCCGAAACTCTCATATATGGTTCTGTGGCGCAATTTGGCAGACGCGACAAGCTCAAACCTTGTTTCATTTGTGAGTTCGAATCTCACCAGAACTACTATGGTCTCCTTGCCATTATTTTATAGAATTATAGACACACACAGCAATTATACTACTTTAGTATTACATGGGTTCGAATCCCATTTTCCGCGCCAGAAAATTGCGAAAATAGCCGAGTGGTTTAGGCAACTAATTATGTGTCTAGTTATGCTCAAATAGCTCAGTTGGTAGAGCATGGGACTGAAAATCCCTGTGTCGTTAGTTCAATTCTAACTTTGAGCACTTTCCCTAGGTAAACCGTTAAAGTAGGCGGGCCGGACTGTAAATCCGGCGTCCTTAGTGGCTCGAGTGGGTGCGATTCCTTCTCTAGGGACTTTTTTCGGAGGTAGCATAGCAGGTTAATGCACTCGGCTGATAACCGAGAGATCGCGGGTTCGAGTCCCGCCCGCCGGATTTTAACTGACTGGGTGATTAATGTTCCTAGGTAACATGGAATCACACCCGTACACGAATAGTAATTGTTGTCCGGACAATATTTACTAAAAACGATACAGCGGGATAGGTTCGAATCCTATCAGTCGGACTGGACCATCAGGTTTGAAGGCACCGGTACACCATAAAAATTCCTTGTCCAAGGAAGGTCCTGATAGATTTGGAAAGGTGGTGCGGTAGAGGAACAGCGCACTATAACATATCTGCTCCTACTATGGGTCGGTAGCTTAATTGGGAAAGCGTCTCACTTGCAATGAGAAGGATCGGGTTCAAATCCCGCCGTATCCACTAGAGTTGCTATTGATCTCTGTCCAAAAAAATAGCCGTAGGAAGAGGATATATTATGTTAGAGAATCCATGGCCCATGATATATCGTATAACGTTAGACCCTAGTGATTCGTGGTTGCAACAGGGGGGACTTTGCGTAAAACTAATCAAACCAAGACGTTGGTACTCCATTAGAAGGTGGCGATTTAGCTTCGAGATAGCAGGAGGGTGGTATAGTAGACCACGCGGGTGGAACCGCAAATAGGCTGTTTGGGTATTTCAGTAGCCTCCGCCATGAAGGCGCAAAGCTGACAGTATTTCAGATTATGTTGCTTTCTGTGAAGAAAACGTAATCCCAAGATACCTGTTATGTGGGATGTGATAAAGCATAACTGCCATACCAGTAGGCAGACAGAGACTGGAAAAAAGAAACGTTTCTTATTAATATGATGGGATTACTACAGCGCGACGATATGAAGTTGTTGAGGGCGGTAATCATGACTAGAGATGGTGGGGCGCTAGTCTTATAATTTAAAGCTCGATTAGCTCAACAGGGAGAGCATTTGTCTTACAAACAAAAGGTAATTGGTTCAATTCCAATATCGAGCATTTTTATTGATTATTTTTTCTATTCGATAAACTTCTAAATATATTTAAAAATAATTTTATGAGAAATTCAAAAGAAGTAGGAAATTTAACATAGTTACAATGTATAACTAAATTTTATGAATTAGGATGTGATGTAAATATTCCCTTTGGTAATAGTCAAAAATATGATTTAATTATAGATTGGAATAATAGACTATATAAAATTCAAATAAAACATGCAAATGAAAATGAAGATAAATCTTGTTTTTCATTTAAAACTAGATGGCAAGGCCACAATAGTACAGGTTATACACAAACAGCTTATACTAAAAATGATATTGATTTTTTTGCAACTTATTATAATGATAATCTTTATTTAATACCTGTTGAACAATGTAGTGGTACTATAAAGAACCTTAGAATTTTACCCTGTAAAAATGGTCAAACAAAAGGAGTTAATTTTGCAAAAGATTATTTAGCACAGGAGGTTTTAAAAAATATATGAAGCATTGTTAAATAGAGAAAATAATCAATATAACTTCTTTTAGAAGTCATTGGTTCGAATCCAATATCGCGTACTTTATTTATATTTTTGATTTTTTAAAAAAATTATTATATAATATATGTATAAGATAAAGACAGGCACAGCAATTAAAGTTTTATAATAAAGCATTATTCTGGTAAAATAAAGTAGCTTACATTATACATCTGTCTTGTCTTTCGCTCGGTAGTCAAATGGTGTAAGACGTCGGTCTCTAATAATTGGACATTAAGATAGGAAACTTCTTAATGAATCATGGCTAAAACGAAGAAACTCTTTTGAAAGGATATAAAGATTTTGATTAGCAAAGTTTATAATTTAAGTGAATAGGAATTTAAAAAATTAATTTTAAATTCTACTTCTTATAGTTCTATTTGTGCTGTTATAGGTTTATCTCCAAATGGAAGTAATAGCAAATATCAAATAAAAAAACGTTGTCAATAGCTTGGGATATCAACAGAACATATAACTGGAAAAATAGATAGACCATCTGAGTTTTATTCACATCCTAAATATAATTTAGATGATATTTTAATAGAAAATTCAACATACACTAATAGAACTCAATTAAAGAAACGTTTAATACAAGAAAAACGACTTAATTATAAATGTGCGATTTGTGGAAACCAAGGAATATGGCAAAATAAAGAACTGGCTTTACAATTAGACCATATCAATGGAATAAATAATGATAATCGTATAGAAAATCTTAGATTCTTATGTCCAAATTGCCATTCTCAAACAGAAACTTTTAGTGGACATAATAAAAAGACAATTTCGTGCTAATAAAAATGTGTAGAGACTATATACCATGCACCTAAGTCTTTAAGATATGGTGAAGACATAGTCCAGACTACAACGTTATGGCAATATAACGGCTATGGTAACATAGAGTAGTAAGAAAACCGAAGATCGTGGGTTCGATTCCCCGGCGGGCGACCATTATAAGCTGTTTTGGCAGAGTCAGGTAATGCGTCGGATTGCTAATCCGTAGCCATCCTTCGGGATGCGAAGGTTCAAATCCTTCAAGCAGCGTTTAAAAGCTCATTTACAGCAATTTTTTTAACTAAAATTTCTGTTTAAAATGGAACTTATGTCGAGCCACAGACGGAGGGTGGCAGAGGATAGAGATTACTTTTTAAATCACGTTTTTACTTTCTTCAACCTCAGTAAAAAATGGAGAAATAAACGGATATGAGCTTTGTTTTTGGCGTAGTACCTTAGTGGGGAGGAGGTCTAGTCTTGAAAACTAGAGGCCGTGATGAGCGGTCTGTAGGTTCGAATCCTACCTGCGTCGTTTAAATAATTTTTTGAAATTTATAAAAAATTATTATATAATATTTATAGAATAAAGAAAGGCACATACAGCAATTTTTTGTTTTAATTCAATGGTAGAATATTAGCCTGCTAAGCTGAAAGTGCGGTTCGAGTCCGCGAAACGAAAAAAGTGTGCCTTGTATATTGGGGTGTAGTCTAGTTCGGTTTAAGGCGCGTGATTTGGGATCACGATATCGCAGGTTCAAATCCTGTCACTCCAACTGTGGCTGTGCCAGAACTGGACCTATGGGTCGGATTGTGGTTCCGAATTATGTGGGTTCGAGTCCCACCAGTCACCTAACTAATAATTATTTAATTTTAAAAGAGGTAAAAGGATATGAAATTTTATTCAGAAGTTCTTGATGAACTGTTTGACACACAGGAAGCACTTGAGCAGGCAGAAGCAACAGAGAAGACTAAGTGTCTCGATGCAACTAAGGAAGCCGAGATTGCTCGTATCAAGGGTTATAGAGCAAGACTCGATGAGCTGAAGGCTGAGTTTGAAGAAATCAATGAAACTCGTAAGGGAGCTGAGTTCGCATTCCTGGACACTTATGGTGATGATGCTTGGGTAGAGAATTTTGCAAATGCAGAAGAGAAGGAAATCTTTGAAGGTTTGAAAAAGCTTAAGGCTGCCCTTGGTATTGAAGACGCTGGAAAGGCAGAGAAACCTAGAAAGCCTAGAGTTGAAGTTACAGAAGCCCATGGTGATCTAGGCACTGCAATTCGCGAGTTCCTTAAAGGAGTTCACTGATAAATAAATAAGCACAGAATCCTGATGGAGAGGGAGCCGGTCTGCAACACCGTTTGATGTGGGTTCGAATCCCACTCTGTGCTTACCTTTTTTAACTAAAATAAAGACACATACAGCGATTTTTATTTTAACCCAGATGTTTGGATCTCTAAGGAACACATATCAGTTAAAAAAAGTGTCTTGGTATATTTATATGGGGGAATGGCGAAAAAAACGTTTAACCACCTTGGCAAAGCTGGGCGCAGCAATGGATTTTAAAACAATAGGTATACGCAAAACTCTGCAAAAGTTTCAATTTCAGGTTCGAGTCCTGGTTCCCCCACTCTTAAATAGCCCCTTAGCGTAACCGGTGAGCGCACATGGCTTTGACCCATGATGTACTGGTTCAAGTCCAGTAGGGGCTGCTATTTTTTTGTCTAAAGGAGGCTGATTATATGATAAATCCATTATCTCTACAACTTGGACAAATTATCTCTGGTAAAGAAATTAATGATTGGTGTGAATTTCAAATAGAAACTGATGGTTCTCATGTAAAAGATGCTTTTAGATTAAAGTGGAAATATTATAGAAATGATAGGCTTTATAAAAAAATCTATAAAATAGAAACTGGTCATCCTTGGCAAGGTTGCCAAATTTTATTTGAAAGAGTTGATAAATGAGAACGAGAGCTTTTAGAAGAATTCAACGAGCCCGCCATATCAAAAGGAAAGAAAGAATTATTCGTGATTATGCTCATGATTCTATTCCTTCCTATTATAACGCTGCTGATAGATTTAATGGTATCGAATACTGGAAAACTCCTTTACATCAAACTGAAGGTAGTTGGACAGGGTATTGGTATGTCAAACATCGTGGTATGCTAGACGGTCAAATTTATTGTAGTTGCCCCATGTGTACTCAAAAGACTAGAAATAAAGGACATCGCAGAAATAAAGGACACAGACGGCATTATCCTAATTATGCTCCTAGTATCAATTATAAAAGAAGCGATTTGCGGAAGGTGGTTAGTATGCAGTGGGACGAGGAACACTGGCAGGATGACCTGCTTCCCGCAGATTAAAATGCTCGGTTAGTCTAATGGACAGAACAAAAATAGGACGAAGTTCGAAAAATGAGTTCTTTTCTTTTTAAAAATATAAAAAAGAAAAGGAGAATTTCTATTATGTAGAATTTATTTAAAAAAACTAAAACCCCTATAAAAGGAGGTAGATTATTACAACCTTTAATAGAAATAAGAGGTCGTCAGTGTGAATGTTGTAAAAATACAACTTGGTTAAATCAACCTATCAATTTACAAGTTCATCATATAGATGGTGATAGAACTAATAATGAATTAAATAATTTACAATTATTATGTTTAAATTGTCATTCTTATACAGATAATTTTGGAAGTAAAAATTTTAAAAATAAAACTATTTCAGAAGAAACTTTTGTTTAGACTTTAAAAAAGGCTTCTTCTATAAGACAGGCCCTTTTAGAATTAAAAATGTCAGATGCTGGAGCTAACTATACTAGAGCAAGAAAACTTTGTGAAAAATATAATATTAAATTTCCAGAAAAAACTATTAAAGAAAGATATTGTAAAAAATGTGGCAAACCTATTTGTATAGAAGCTACTTATTGCATTTCTTGTAATAGTTTTTTATCAAGAAAAGTTGAAAGACCTAATCGGATAGAATTAAAAAATTTAATAAGAAAAAAGCCTTTTACAGAAATAGCCAATATGTATGGAGTTACAGATAATGCTATAAGAAAATGGTGTATATCAGAAAATTTACCGAGTAAGAAAAAAGATATTAAATTATATTCAGATGAAGAATGGAATAATCTCTAAAAAATTTTAATTATGGGTATAGCTTAATGGAGAGAGCGCTGGTCTACGAAACCAGTTTTATAAGGGTTCAACTCCCTTTACCCATATTAAGTCTCCGTAGTTCAATGGACAGAACACAGGGTTTCTACCCCTATGATGAGGGTTCGATTCCTTCCGGAGATATTTGAAATTTATAAAAATTTTTATTATAATATATATAATGAATGGTGAAAAAAATGGAAAAGAAAATAACTGTTGCAGAAGTAAAAGCATTAAGAGATGCAACGGGAAACGGATTGGCAGACTGTTGTGCTGCAATTAGATATAAAAGAGAACATAAGGGCTGTACAGCAGTAGGATACCTTAAAGCAAAAGGTATTGCTGTTGTTAGACGACATGAATCTTTTGAAGAGAGAGTAAGACATTTTTCAAATCCTAAAAAGGATGTACTTTGACAAAAGTAAAGGAGATAAAAGGATGACTAATACATTTATGAATGCTATGACTGGTGCTTACAACTATAAGAGAACTGAAAACGGCGCAGTTGCTCATAAGACAACTAATAGCGCGGTATATGATATGTTCGCCCTGGGCGCAGCATACCGTAAGCGCTCAGATGAGGACTGTATCCTGCTCTTCAAGAACGCTTTTGAAGAGGATAAAACTCTCGCTCTGAAGTGCCTGTTTTATATTCGTGACTGTCGCGGCGGCCAGGGTGAACGCAGATTCTTCCGCGTTTGCATGAAGTGGCTTGCCGAGAATTATCCGGCAGTTGCTAACAGACTGGTTAAGCATATGCCCGAGTACGGCAGATATGATGACTGGTTCGCTCTTTTCGGTACTCCCGTTGAGGGCACTATCCTTGCACTCATGAAGGAGCAGCTTAAGGTCGATATGACTTGCAAGAAGAGTGCAGTGTCACTTCTTGCTAAGTGGATGCCTTCTGAGAACGCTTCTAGCAAGGAAACTGTACGTCTTGCTCGTAAGATTCGCAATTATTTCGGTATTTCCGCTAAGGAATATCGTCAGATGTTGAGCGGTCTTCGTGCGAAGATTAACGTCCTTGAGAGACTGATGTCTGCAAATAGATGGGATGAAATCGAGTTCGATAAGATTCCTTCTAAGGCAGGTCTTGTTTATAAGAATGCCTTCGCAAGACGCGATATTATCGCAAGAAAGTATGAGCGTTTTGCAAAGGATAAGACAACTAAGGTCAATGCAACTACTTTATATCCTTACGAAGTTGTTGCTAAGGCAATTGAAGGAGGAATTGGCTGGAGCAGCTATAATTTCCGCTCAATGACCGATGTTGACCGTGCTATGGTGAACAAGTACTGGGAGAACCTTCCTGACTACTTGAATGGAGCGCCTTGCAGCATGATGTGCGTCGTAGATACTTCTGGTTCTATGGTTGACAAAGGCAATGCGGCGGCTCCTCTCAACGTGGCAATCAGTCTTGGTATGTACTGTGCAGAGCGCGCAGGTGGACCTTTCAAGGACCACTACATCAGCTTCTCTCGTGACCCTCGCCTGGTCCATGTAGAAGGTATCGACTTCGTAGATAAGGCTCGTAGAATCTACAGCGCCAACCTGTGTGAGAATACAGACCTTCCTAAGGTGTTCGATATGTTGCTTGACATTGCGCGCAGACCTGGTGTAAAGGCTACTGATATTCCTAAGACAATCGTTGTGATTTCTGACATGGAAATCGACCAGGGTAGCGGTCGTGGTTATTGGGGTTACAACCATTATTCTCATGACTACTGGACTCAGGAGACTGCAGCGACTGAGATGGAAAACATCAGAAAGAAGTGGGCGGCATACGGTCTTGAGTTGCCTAGACTTGTTTACTGGAATGTGGATGCCCGCAATTCAACTATATTGGATAGTGGCCCTAATGTTACTTTTGTATCCGGAATGAGTCCTGTTATTTTCCAGCAAGTCTTGACAGGTAAGACTGGTTACGACTTAATGATTGATGCTATCTGCTCTAAGCGATACGAGGTCATTAAGTAATTATATATAAAATGAAAGAGAGGTGCTTTTGCATCTCTCTTTTTTTTTGTGCTCATATATATCAGACCGAGGTCATTAATACAGCTGAGCTGCTCGGCGCCCGGTCGGCCGCATTTCATCGCAATCTGAAAATGCAAAATGAGTTTGGACTTTTTTAATTGGAAATTGGATTTTTATTTGATTTTATAAATGAAAATGCTTTCTTATGATAAAAAGGTTCAAAAGGGTAAAAAAATAAAGGGAAGAATTAAATTCTTCCCTTTTCATTTAATTTATTAAAAATTTTGTTAGTTATATATATAATCTAATCACCATAGGTAGATATTAAATCAGCAAGTATTCCTGTTCATAAGAAAGTTCTACATTATATGAAAACATAGCTGCATGAACTATCTAATGACATAAAACCTTTTTAAAAAGTGGCTATGATAATCCCTAACTTATATATATAGTTCTAGTTAAATTATCACAAGCTCCAATAGAATACTCACCATTAAATCTTTGTAGTAACGGAAAATTTGGAGTCACAAAAGCAAGTTTCCAATAAACATTATTAATTAATATCAACTGATTTTACTCGCTAACGTGGTCATTTTTTCTTTTAAACTCTTCCGCTCCTATGGAGATGCGTCTCTAATCATTTCAGTTATATCAGAACTCAATTCTTGCATATATGCTTCTAACTCCTGTAACTGAGATTTCATATCCTTATGCATCTCTTTTCCTTCCATATACATGCGGCGACGCATTGGTGATTTACCCTAGCGTGGGTCATGTACCATTGAAGTATAATAACTCATTGACCCAGTATTTTGTCCTCCGTTTCCAGATGGATAATACATATAACCGCCCGCACGCTCCATTCCTCTATACTCAGGAGTCGTATAATAATTTATGTTATTAACAGAAGTTTGTTCTTTCTACTTATCAACTTTTTCCATTGACTAAGTAATAGTGCAATAATAAATAGCTTCTGATAAATCTTTGATCATATCAATAGCCTAACCAAGTTCACGCGCATCTACTCTTGAAATATCCCCTAATTGGCCCTGTACACAACTCATTAATTGTTCTTTCATTGTTTTTAAAGCATCTGTTGCCATAATATTACTCCTTTCATGCCGTTCTTATTGCATCTATTGTTGCACCACGTCTTACTTGAATAGATGGTGTTGGAGTTGTAGCGGGGTCATCTTCTGTACCATCCGCATAAACACCAGATACAGTTACACAACAGCCGCAAGGAACTGTTATTGGGGCAGAAGTATTAATATGCCAATATTCACCAACTGCCGCGGGTGTTACAATAGCCACACTTTCAGGAATAATCGTTCCATTAAGAGCAATTCCTACTGCAATAGGAGTGACTGCCCCTCCTTCAGGAATTTGAATATTTCCTTGGATAGTAACTTCATATCTTGCAAAGCGATTCGAAGTATTACCATTTAAGTTAAGAATCCCAGGCACTAAAGGAATGACATTACCTTTACTACAAGGGATAGAAACACTATTGAAAGGAATTGTGCCATTTAATGACACAAGAGTATCAGAAGTAGTTACATAACTAGCCATGGTTCAACCTCCTTATCAGTTATAAAATCCGTTTCCACCACAACCAGTGTAATTTCCGCAATTGCATCCATAAGGATTAGCAACTACATAAGCTGGAACAGGAGTAGGATTTAACGCTCTAAGTAAAGCAGTTGTCTGAGCAGCATTATCATTTAAAATCTGACCAGTTTGTTGATTCTGAGAAGCTGCTAAATTAGCTAAGTAACCTTGCATCTGAAGTTGCTGATTTTGTGCTTTAAGAGCTTCAATCTCTTGCTGACATAATTTATCTAAAATAGCTTGAGTATTAGCTGTATTAGATGCAATAACATCTTTAAGAGCATCTGATATAGTGGAGCGGTCCGCGCATGCTTCAGTAGCTACGGTATATTTCAAATCAGCTAACCCCGCCCTATTTTCACAGCAGCAATTCTGCTGATTCATTGCTATTGTGTTTAATTGAGTAGATAAATTAGCTTGATTATTATTTAATGTCTGAAGTATATTAGCTTGAGAATTACATCTTGAAATCTCTGCATTTGCAAAGCCGTTATTAACAGCAGTAGAAATTCCAGCAAGTCCGCTAACAAGGGCGCTCTGATCAAAACCTCTTTGAATATCAGCTGTGATGTAGCCTGTTCCTCCACCATTACCGTATCCGCCACCGTTCCAACCATTGCCATTCCAGCCTCCCATTAAGACTAAAATAAACAAAAGTAAAACCCAAGCGCCATTGCCATTTCCGAAACCTAATCCGCCATCATTACTTCCTGTAG
>Ga0265298_10006847_pt1 | contig 13989 bp, 9 predicted proteins | sample AusTroGonzalo_MG_3_FD_193486 | JGI IMG/M metagenome (GOLD analysis project Ga0265298, IMG submission 193486) | Bovine rumen microbial communities from tropical cattle in Woodstock, Queensland, Australia - Gonzalo_01 | ecosystem: Host-associated > Mammals > Digestive system > Stomach > Rumen ...
AAATATCCCAATGCCGCTTATTACAAGATAAGCATTTTGATAGATTTTGGTTTTATGGGGTGGAAGCCATTGCCGGGAGCAGATGATCTCTCGACCAAAGATTTATGGACCTATCGTACATCCTATACCCCTGTGATCAACCTGAATATGAGTCAATTCAGTGTATCGCTCCCCGCTAAATACAAGGTAAGGATAACCGCATATAATTCAGATGATGAAGCTATATCCGAAACAACAACATCCAAAGTATTTTATAATTTGAGGGGTGACGTCAATCAGGACGGAAAAGTCACCGCTGACGATGCTATCATTGCGGCAAGAATGGCGGCAGGCTACGGAGACTATGCTTCACGGTATGCTGCACCTTTAGCTAATATGAACGGTGACAGAACGGTCACAGCAGACGATGCGATCATCATTGCACGCTGCGCCGCGGATTACGGCAATTACAAAGAGACTTATCTGAAGACCATCTGGTGATAAGAACGCTCCTTTCGGGGAGCGTTTTTTATCTCCGAAACGACTCACTCCTGTGATGGGCAGCGCCTGCGGTTCGGGATTTTCAGATCATAGCTTGACAACATAGGTGACTTATGATATGATAAATTTAGTATAATATTTTTCACGGCTTGTTAACATTTTAACGTTTCAAGGGGGAATAATTATGATACGCAGACGGTTATTATCAATAGTCTCGGCGCTGGCGCTGGTGCTTTCGCTGTTCACACTTCTGCCCGAGGGTGCGCTCAAAGCGCAGGCGGGGAGCGGGGTGATAGGAATTAATTTCACACTTACGCTAAATCCAAACTATTCCGGCGGTCCGATTGAAATGGCACCGAATGTATCTTCCTATACGCTGCCTGAACCCAAACGAGAAGGATATCAGTTTTTAGGCTGGGCGGAAACCTCGGAAGGCGCCGTAAAGTATAAAGCAGGAGATACCGTTACACTTGATAAGGATCTGACTTTGTATGCAAAGTGGACAAGAGACAGTTATTTTTCCCTTTCGCCGGATTCCTGCAATCTAAACGGCAACGGCTATACGGATATCGAATGTACATTGACATCTCTTGTGCTTGGAATGATAAACGGTGAGCAAACAGAATGGATAGGTTTCTATTTGAACGGCGGAACACTTTCCGACGGCAACGAGCACTATATTCCCTTTTTGGTCGATAATCCTTGGCATGGCAGAGCAGAAGGAGGAAAGTTTCAGGGAAACTGGCTTTCTTCACAAGGCGAGACCTTTGTAATGTCGATATATATCGACCCCAATGATTACAACAATGCTGTTCCGGGGACTTATACCGGAACATTCACCTATGACAGCGTTTGGTACGCAGGAGATAAAGAACTTCCGGGCGAATCAGGCTCCATTGCCCTGAAGCTTGTTGTGCCCGATCTTGATGCCGGCAGTTACACACTTGAACCGACAGAATGTACCCTCAACGGCAGCGGCTATACGGATATCGAATGTACATTGACCTCTCTTGTGCTTGGAACAGCATACAACGGTGAGCAAACAAGAAGTATAGGTTTCTATATGAACGGCGGAACACTTTCCGACGGCAACAAGCACTATATTCCCTTTTCGGTCGATGATGAATATCATTTGCGAGCAGAAGGAAGAAAGAATCAGGGAAACGGGCATTCTTCACAAGGCGAGACCTTTAAAATGGCTATATATATCAATCCCAATGATTACAACAATGCTGTTCCGGGGACATATACCGGAACATTCACTTATGACAGCTATTGGGACGCAGGAGATAAACTTCCGGGCGAATCAGGTTCCATTGCCCTGAAGCTTGTTGTGCCCGATCTTGATGCCGGCAGTTACACACTTGAACCGACAGAATGTACCCTCAACGGCAGCGGCTATACGGATATCGAATGTACATTGACCTCTCTTGTGCTTGGAACAGCATACAACGGTGAGCAAGTGAATCAGATAGGTTTCTTTATGAACGGCGGAAAACTTTCCGACGGCAACGGGCACGATATTCCCTTTTCGGTCGATGATGAATATCATTTCGGAGCAGAAGGAAGAAAGTATCAGGGAAACGGGCATTCTTCACAAGGCGAGACCTTTAAAATGGCAATATATATCGACCCCAATGATTACAACAATGCTGTACCGGGGACATATACCGGAACATTCACCTATGACAGCTTTTGGAATGAAAACTTTAAACTTCCGGGCGAATCAGGCTCCATTGCACTGACGCTTGTTGTGCCTGAAATTGAACCCAGTTACACGCTTGAACCGACAGAATGTACCCTCAACGGCAGCGGCTATACGGATATCGAATGTACATTGACCTCTCTTGTGCTTGGAATGATAAACGGTGAGCAAACAAGAAGTATATGTTTCTATATGAACGGCGGAACACTTTCCGACGGCAGCGGGCACAGCATTCCCTTTTTGGTCGATGATTCTTGGCATGACGGAGCAGAAGGAAGAAAGGATCAGGGAAACGAGCATTATTCACAAGGCGAGACCTTTGTAATGTCTATATATATCGACCCCGATAAGTACAACAATGCTGTTCCGGGGACATATACCGGAACATTCAAATATGACAGCTTTTGGTACGCAGGAGATAAACAACCTCCGGGCGAATCAGGCTCCATTGCCCTGAAGCTTGTTGTGCCTGAACCGGCTGAACGCCTTGTGGGTGATATTAACGGCGACGGTGACATAACAGCCGATGATGCTATCATAGCGGCGAGACTGGCGGCAGGCTACGGAGACTATGATTCACGCTATAACTCCGATGTCGCCGATATGAACCGTGACGGATCTGTCACCGCAGACGATGCGATCATTATCGCACGCTATGCCGCAGGCTACGGCAACTACAGAGATGTCTACACGAAGTATATCTGACGCAAACCTCCCGATCAATGATCGGGAGGTTTTTTTCTTCTTTCGGGGAGGAGCTTTTCATCTCAGATCCAAAATGAATAAAATGTCAAAACCTGCGCAAACTATTCCCACAAAATCTATAACGGAGGGATCAGTTTGAAAGCAACAGGAATTGTCAGACGAATAGACGACCTCGGCAGGGTAGTTATCCCCAAGGAGATACGCAGAACAATGAGGATACGTGAGGGCGACCCCCTTGAGATATACACCGGCCCGGAAGGCGAGGTTGTGTTCCGCAAGTATTCGCCCGTAGGGGAGCTTGACGGCGGTACGGCTCAGGCAGCGGAGGTCATCGCAAAACTCACGGGACAGGCGGCGCTGGTGTTTGACCGCGATCACGTAGTGGCAGTATCGGGGGCACGGAAAACAGAGTATGCAGAAAGGCGGCTGTCTCCCGCGCTGGAAGAACTTATCGAGCAGAGAAAGAGCTATGCCTATGACAGACCCGATATGCCGCGCCTTTTCCCGATAGAGGGTCTCGATAAGCCCGCACTGGCAGCAGTGCCGATAATCTCATCGGGAGATGTTATCGGAGCAGTGGCACTCATCGACACAGACGGCGCTCCCAAAGCAGACGAGAAGAACCTTATGCTCGCCAAAGCGGCGGCGATGTTTCTCGGCAAGCAGATAGAAAATTGAGTACAGAAAAATGTACTTTAAAAATTCTCTTGACAAAATGGGATATCTGTGATAGAATATAAAAAACTTTGGAAAGGAGCTTACGCTATGTTCGTGCTCGGAACTGCTATGATGACCGCTATGATGACTATGCGAACCGAAATGTCGTATGGTCTTAAAGTGTTGTCTGAATATCGGTATCCTCGCGGATAATGGCTGCTCACATTGTATTTGTGTCTGACCGCTTATCTTACGGGATAAGCGGTTTTTTAATTCCGGGACGAAGTCAGCGAAACTGACTTCTGACTTCCGTATGTCGTCTCTCATTCCTGCGACGGGCAGAAAGTGGGTGCGTTTGCGCTGAATGACCATTTCTATCTTTATCAGACTATATTTACGAATAGGGAAGTGCGGTTATGAAACAATACACAATAACGCGGAAACCAAGCTTTCACGTCTGCACAATGTTAAGCGACAAAGGAGCGTAACGCAATATAAAAAAGGAGGTTTTATTATGGATCTGCACGACTACAAGGACGTTGCCGAGAACTATGACAGGTATCTGGAGGTGATGTATCAGACCTCGCAGAATTATGACGGTTTTGTTGAGTTCTATACCGAGCTCGCCAAGAAGTACGGCTCCGGCGGAATAATAGATATCGCCTGCGGTACGGGGGCAGTAGTCCTCGGACTGGCAGAGCAGGGCATTATCGCCGATGCAAGCGACCTCTCGGAAGAGATGTGCAATGTTGCACGCAGAAAAGCCGAGGATAAGGGTTATAAGCTCAATATATTTCAGGGTGATATGACAAGCTTCGATGCAGGGCGAATGTACTCGCTCGCTATTATTGCACGCAGCGGTTTCATGCACCTGCCCACACCCGAGATCCAGAGAGCCGCTCTGCTGAACATACGCAGACAGCTCTGTGACGGCGGAATACTTACGCTCAATACTTTTGACCCTCTGCCGTTCATGCAGGCGGAGCAGATGAAAACTTCCGATGAAGATTTCTCGTTCAGGCTGGAGTACATCAACGCCGAGGGCAAACGGGAAAAAATATACACGGCTGTTACCTATGATGCTGTCAGTCAGATCATGAGCGGGAAGTGGAAGTTTGAGACACTCGATGACGAGGGAAAGGTCATAGCAGAAAGGATCAGACCCCTTACCATGCGCCAGACCTACCGTCAGGAGATGAAATACCTGATCGAGCTTTGCGGATTTGAGATCGAGGCTCTGTATACGGGCTATAAGTTTAAGCCTGCCGATGAGCTCACACCGAGCGATTTGGTATGGGTGCTCAGAAAAGTTGATGGTTGATAATTAACGAGTCGGGAACGCTGCTCGTTGCATAAGTGAGAAGCGCCTCTGAATGGACAGGCGGCAACTCGCAGCCGCCGTCCCGGAGTTAAAAAGGAGCGTAATGCGGCGAGAAAGACTTGACTTATATATAAAAAAGTATTATAATATAATTTACGGCTGATGCCGAAGACGTTTAGGAGGAAACACTATGGATAAGAAAAAGTATTACATCACCACACCTATATACTATCCTTCCGGAGATCCGCATATAGGTCATTGCTACACAACGGTAGCCTGTGACTCTATCGCAAGGTACAAGCGTATGCAGGGCTATGATGTCATGTTTCTTACCGGAACGGATGAGCATGGTCAGAAGATCGAACAGAAGGCAGCTGCAAAGGGAGTGACTCCCAAGCAGTATGTTGACGAGATCGTGGAGATTTTCAAGAAGCTCTGGAGCTATATGAACATCTCTTATGACAGATATATCAGAACTACCGATGATTATCACGTAGAAGCAGTTCAGAAGATATTCAAGGAACTCTATGACAGAGGCTATATCTATAAGGGCAAGTATACAGGCAAATACTGTACCCCCTGCGAGAGCTTCTGGACAGAGAGCCAGCTTGATGAGCACGGCTGTTGTCCCGAGTGCCACAGACCCGTAGTCGAGGCAGAGGAGGAAGCCTACTTCCTTAAAATGTCTCCATTTGCAGAGAGAATAGAAAAGCTCCTGCTGGAGACTGATTATCTCCGTCCCAAGTACAGAGCACAGGAGCTTGTGAACAACTTCATCAAGCCCGGTCTTGAAGACCTCTGCGTTTCGAGAACATCCTTCACATGGGGCGTGCCCGTATCCTTCGATCAGAAGCACGTTGTATATGTGTGGATCGATGCGCTCTCCAACTATATCACCGCTCTCGGTTATGAGAACAGCGCATATAATGACTATGAGAAGTTCTGGCCTGCCGATGTCCACATGGTTGCAAAGGATATCATGAGATTCCATGCTATCATCTGGCCTGCAATGCTGATGGCTCTCGAACTGCCCCTGCCCAAGCATCTCGCTGTTCACGGCTGGATCACCTTCCTCAATAATAAGGGCGAGGCTCAGAAGATGTCCAAGTCCCTCGGCAATGTGGTAGACCCCTTCATGCTCGGCGAGCGTTACGGCGTTGATTCTATCAGATACCACATTCTCAGAGAGATGGCTCTCGGCGCAGACAGTGCATTCTCTAATGAGATCATGATTAACCGCATTAATTCGGACCTTGCAAACGGCTTCGGAAACCTCGTTTCCCGTACCGTGGCAATGGCTGATAAATACTTCGGCGGCACCCTGCCCACTGACCGCGAAGAGGCTGAGATCGACAAATCTCTTATAGACTGCGTTGCTTCAATCCGTGAAAAGGTCGATACCTGCATCGATGAGACAAGGCTCAAGAATGCCCTCGAAGAGATCTTCGTTGCAGTTGACAGAGCAAACAAGTACATCGATGAGACCGAACCCTGGAAGCTCGGAAAGGACGAGGCACAGAAGGCTCGCCTTGCAACAGTGCTCTATAATCTGCTCGAAGCTATCCGCGTGATCTCCACACTTCTCTCGCCCTTTATGCCCACCACTATGCCTAAGGTATGGGAGCAGATCGGTGCGACAGATAAGGATATCACCTACGATAACGCAGGGAAGTTCGGCGTGCTTCCCAAGGATGTCACCGTTCACAAGGGGGAGATACTCTTCCCGAGAATAGATATCGATAAGGAGATCGAGGAACTCAACGCCATAATCGCAAAGAATATGGAAGCTGCCAAGGCTAATCTTTCGGATAGCGAAAAGGCTGATGAGTTTGCTCCCAAGGAGCTTGCTCCTCAGATAGATATCGAGGAGTTCGGTAAGGCAGATCTCAGAGTGGCTCAGGTCAAGAGCTGCGAGAAGGTCAAGAAGTCCAAGAAGCTCCTGTGTCTCCAGCTTGATGACGGCTTCGGCGGCAGACAGGTCGTATCGGGTATCGCAGAATGGTATAAGCCCGAAGACCTCGTCGGCAAGAAGATAATCATTGTTGCAAACCTCAAGCCTGCGACCCTCTGCGGAGTTGAATCTCAGGGTATGATACTCGCAGCAGATACCCCCGACGGCGGTGCAGCTGTGGTGTTCCCCGATCAGTCGCTGCCTTGCGGAAGCAAGATAAGATAATAATGGAGATCAGGGAATATAGATACTGTGAGGACGAAATGCTTAGCCTGTACAGCGATGCAGGCTGGGCATCCTATACCAAGGATATGTCTGTACTGAGAAAGGGCTTTGAAAACTCCCTTCTTGTGTTGGCTGCCTATGATGACAGCAGACTCAGGGGAATTATTCGTGCTGTGGGTGACGGAGCGACTATCGTGTTCGTTCAGGATATCCTCGTGTTCAAGCAGTATCAGCGAAAGGGAGTGGGAACAGCACTCCTGAAAGAAGTCCTCGCAAGGTTCGGTGATGTGCGTCAGATCGGTCTCGTGACTGATAATACGCCGAAGACAACAGCATTTTACAGATCTATAGGATTCAAGGAACTCTCTGAGTTCGGATGCTGTGGTTTTATGCATTATAATTTGTAGTTCGTATACGGATATACAGTTCCCACCTCCCCTCCGGGGAGGGCAAACGGAACTTTAACTCTTGCCTTTAGTAATAGGGGTAGGGGAAATAAAAAACGCGCTTGTAGCTCAGTTGGATAGAGCGTCAGACTCCGACTCTGAAGGCCGTGCGTTCGAATCGCATCAAGCGCACCAAAACCGAGACGCCGCAGGTCAAGCCTGCGGCTGTCTTTTTATGTGTATGCTTTTCTTTTCTGCGATGAGCAGACAGCTTATGCAGAGTTTTTTACGATGTACAGCGCGCACCGCGCTATGCCGCCTTTTGCAGGGATGCAGAGGGCGGCTGCTTTTCTTTTGGGATGTCCTTCATCAAATTACATTTGTCATATTGCAAAAGTGACAACGCACACTTCAACAGTGACAAACGCTGTGTTATAATGAATACAACAACAAAGAAGGAGGTCACGCAAATGGCTGACACTGTAGTAAAGATAGAAGGACTGGTAAAAAGATATAAGGATCTCATAGCACTGGATCATCTCTCGCTGGAGATCAAGGAGGGTGAGGTCTTCGGACTGCTGGGACCTAACGGATCAGGCAAGACAACAACGATAAACTGCCTGCTTTCCCTGCTTGCATTTGATAAGGGAAGTATCGAGATCTTCGGCAAGGAGATGACCCCTACAAGCTATGACATCAAGCGCGAGATCGGTATCATAATGCAGAACGTTGCAGTTTTCGATGAGCTGACCGTATATGACAACATCGACTACTTCTGCGGCCTTTACATCAGGGACAAGGCAACTAAGAAAAAGTATGTAGAGGATGCGATCAGGTTTGTCGGACTGGAGGACTTCATAAAGTTCTATCCGAAGAAGCTGTCGGGCGGTCTTCTGAGAAGACTTAACATTGCCTGCGGTATCGCCCACAAGCCAAAGCTCATAATCCTCGATGAGCCTACCGTAGCGGTAGACCCTCAGAGCCGAAACAAGATCCTCGAAGGCATCGAGGAACTGAACCGCAACGGCGCAACCATCATCTACACATCGCATTATATGGAAGAGGTGGAGCAGATCTGTACAAGGATCGCCATAATGGATAAGGGCAAGAAGATCGCCGAGGGCACCAAGGAAGAGCTCAAGAGAATGATAAAGAACACCGAGACGATCACAGTCGAAACAAGAGGACTTGACGAAGCTCAGCTCCCCGAGATCGAGGCTCTGCCCCACGTTTACCAGGTAAGTCTTGATGACGGCAAGCTTTCGGTAAGCTGCTCGGGCGGCAAGCACAACCTCATCAGAGTGCTCGAGGTGCTCCAGAAGCACGAGGTACACATCGGCAGAGTTTACAGCGAACAGCCCACTCTCAACGATGTATTCCTCGAGATCACGGGCAAGGCTTTAAGAGATAAGGATTAAGGAGGAAAGACGATGTTCCTGCACAATCTTAAATACGAGCTGAAAGCGGTGCTGCGCGTCAAGGAATTCCTGATATGGATAGTCATCTTTCCGCTGGCGCTCGGTACAGTGTTCAAGATAGGATTCGGAGATATTTACAACAAGACAGAAAAATTCAAGGCTGTACCTGTAGCGGTAGTTGCCGATGAGAATGAGACCACGCTCCGTCAGGTGCTTGAGGGTATAGAGAATTCCGATGAGCCTCTGCTGAAAGTAACTTACGTCAAGGAAGAAGACACCAAGGATATCGAGCTTGACAGCAGCGAAGCGGAAGGCATAATCAGAGTCAAAGACGGCAGGCTGACCCTTGCGGTAGGCGGCAGAGGCATGAATGAGTCAATACTCAAAGCGTTCTGTGACCAGTACAATTCAAACGTAACAGTCATCACGGATACCGCACAGAAAGATCCCGCAAAGATACAGGCTGTGACCGAAAAACTCACAAGAGATGTGGCTGCCTGCGAAGACATTAAGCTCACAGACGGCAACACCGATTACTATGTTGATTATTTCTACAACCTCATTGCTATGACCGCGCTGTTCGGAGGTTACGCCGGATTGACCGTTATTATCAACAATCAGGCGAACCTTTCGGCTCTCGGCGCAAGAAAGAACTGCTCCCCCACACCCAAGTCACGGAGTGTGCTGGCTGCAATTTGCTCGCGTTTCATAATGCAGACAGGCATTATGATGATCTGCGTTTCTTATCTGAATTTCGTTCTGAAGATCGACTTCGGCAAAAACCTGGCTCTGGTGTATTTAACAGCGATAATGGCAGGTAACCTCGGCATTTCATTCGGCTTTATGGTCGGTTCTATCGGCAAGGCCAGCAAGGATTCAAAGCAGTCGTTAATAACAGCCGTGTCTTTGATCCTCTGCTTCCTGAGCGGACTTATGGTCGCGGGAATGAAAGTGACCGTATCTCATTACGCTCCGTTCTTCAACGAGATAAACCCTGCTGCGGTCATTTCCGACAGTTTCTACATCCTCAACACTCTCGACGATCTCAACAAATATTTTGTCAAGATCGCAGTGATGCTCGTTATGACAGTCCTGTTTATCGTAATAGGCTTTGTGGCTACAAGGAGGCGTAAATATGCAAGTCTTTGATCTGTTCTTTAAGATACTTCGCAAGAGATACAAAGCTCTGCTGCTCTTTATTGTGGTTTTTCTCGTAATATCTTTCGGAAGGCTCTATGCCGAGTCGCCTACCGAGTCTTTTAAAGAGGTCTCTCTGTATATGGCGGTGTTCGACAGGGATATGACTCCTTCAAGCAAGGCTTTTGTTGAGATGCTTGACAAGAAGCACGAACTCAAGGAAGTTGAGTATGACGAAGATGCCATGCTCGATATGCTCTACTGGAGAGAAGTTGATTACATCCTTGTTATCAAGCCCGGATTTGAGGAGAACCTTGCAGCAGGAAAGACAGAAGGGTTCTTCGAGGATTTCAAAGTCCATGAGGGTTTCACCGAAAGATATATGGCATCCTGCCTTGATGAGTATGTAAAGACCGCAGAAGCATATATCGAATCGGGTCTCACAACCGCAGAGGCAGCAGCAAGAGCATCGGAAGTCCTTGCTGAGGATACAGCTGTAGAGTTTGTAATTCAGAATACAGATGATTCTGCCGAGTTTGGCGAGAAGCTCTTGATATACTTCCAGTATATGCCTTACATTCTGGTATCGGTAATGTGCTATTCGCTGTGCGTGATACTGATCGTTATCAACAAGAAGGATGTCCGTTTCAGAACAGACTGCTCATGCATAACCTCAAAGAGCGGCACTGCCCAGATCTTTGCGGCTTCGGGCATACTGGTGCTTGCGATATGGCTGGTGCTGATGATAGCAGGTATGGTACTGAACGGCGGCATCTATGACGGAAAAGCATGGTTCGCGGTGCTGAACAGTCTTGCGTTCACATTCGTTGCTGCTTCTTTCGCAGTGTTCCTTTCAAACCTTATCACGGACGAGAACAGCATCAACATCATTGGTCAGATAGTAGGTTTGGGAATGTCCTTCTTATCGGGCGTGTTTATTCCTCAGAAGGTCATGAGCAGCAGTGTGCTTTCTGCAGCAAGATTCCTGCCTGCTTACTGGTACGAGAAGCTGAACAACTGCCTCACCGGAGAAGGCGGAGAGGTTTTTGAAACAGGCAAATGTTTCGGATATATGGGCGTTCAGCTCTGCTTCGGCGTGATCTTCGTGCTGCTCACACTCATCATCAGAAGATCAAAGAAAAATGAGACAACAGCATAAACGGATGCTGAGACAGCAAAATGGATAAATTATAGGGACAGCGCACATCTCTGTAAAAACGGAGATGTGCGCCTGTGCTTGTGTCAAGTATACGATGAAAGTAAAGAGCTCCGAAAGGAGCTCTTTTGATTTATTCTTTCTTTCTGATGTTCTCGGGAATGGAGCCTTTTGACATTCTGCGCAGAGCGAGAAGGTAAGGCAGGAGGGTGACTGCAAGTGTCATCAGGAATATAGCTATGGGGGTGATGAAGGAGAAGTGTATATTCTCGCTGATGAAGAACTCCAAAAGGAAGGATGACAGCAGCAGTCCGAGGAATGCGCTTATGACTGCATTCAGCAGTGAGATCAGTATCGCCTCGGCAGCAAGAGAGCCTATTACCTGACGCAGGGACATACCGCAGGCTCTCAGCATAGAGAATTCGTTTCGGCGGTTGACCACTGTTGCGGCAGAGGTCGAAAGCATATTGATGAGCGCCAGAGCCATCAGTATGAAAGCCAGTGAATAGCCTGCTGTCTTTACAGCTTCGGAGACCTTTTTTGCTGTAAGTTTTTCGATTATGTGGTCGCTGAAATATTCCTCTCCGTAACGGTCAATGAGGAACTGCTTGGCATCCATCTCTTTGCCTTCCGCAGCAGTCAGAGTGACCTCAAGCCGGCTGTAGAACAGCAGCTCCTGGATCATTTCGGCATCGGTGTCCTTCATAAAGGTATCGAGGGTCTCGATGGGCAGCAGCACCATAGGAGTTTTTACATTATTATTGCAGAGGTATTCCTTGTCTGCGGAATAAACACCTGCAACGGGAAGTTCGAGCGTGTACTCATCGCCGATGTTCATGCGATTGGTGATGAGCACAGTCAGTTCCTTGGGTATCTCGGTATAGACGGGGATGCTGTCGGTGAATAACCCTATCAAGCCGCGCTTGTCTGTGACGGTTCTGAATTCGAGCTCGCAGGGGGGAGTATCGCTGCCGAAGAAATACTGACAGAGCAGTTTTTTTTCGTTTTCAAGGTCCTTGCCATAATTGCCTGTTGTGCAGGTTTTGCAGAGCAGCGCACCTTTGCTTGCGACAAGATCATCGTAGGAGATATCTGTTCTGATTTTTTTGAAAATATCCCTGGAGATGATCTTCAGGTTAACTCCGTTCCCTTTGAAGAACTCTGTCAGCTTGTCGGGAAGATCGCCGCCGACGAGTTCGGGAGATATATGCAGGTTTGAGTACATAAATGGCTCAACCGAGCTGAACATACCGCTTTTTTCAAGGTATGCGACTTCGTCGGGGATAGATTTTGAAGCCGAGGTGATAATATTGGGGTAGGCTTCAAAATCACTTTCAACTTCCGCGTAAGCAGTGATATATTTATCGGTGGTTCTTGCTATAGTCGTCAGTGTGACTACCAGCGTACCGCTGACAACAGCAGCCAGCAGAGTTATACCGAAACGCATACGGTTCTTTCTTACGGAGCGCACAGCATATCCTATTGAGAAGCCGAACAGTCTGCGCGAGAGCCAGCCCTGCTTCTTTGCTTTGATCTTCTTTCTGCGCTTGCCTGTGGTCGCTGCTTCGATAGGCGAGAGCTTGCGGATCCTTATGGCGCAGGCGTAGGCTGACATCACAACAGAGAATACTGCCACACCCACCGCTGCGATCATTATCACGGGGATGATCTCCAGCTTGATGAATTTATCGGATACCCCGTCGCCGTACAAAAGGTCGAATATCTTCAGGTCGGATATCCTGTCGAGGAGCATCCTGCCTGTGAAGAGCGCAAGGAATACAGCTATGGGAAGTGCGGTTATCATGTACAGCATACATTCTATCATTATCATTGCGAAGATCTGTCTGTCGGAAGTGCCCACAGTTTTCAGTGCGCCGTACTGTGTCAGGCGGTAGGCGTTGGACAGCTCGAATGCATTGTTGATGATGAGCCTTGCGAAGAAGACGAATACCCCCACCACTATGATTATGATGCAGAAGACGACAGCTAAGCCGGGAATGCGCTCATAGCCTCTGCCTTCAAGGAGGATGAGTGAGTCGTTCTGTGAATAATAGACGTGACCTGTTACGGGATCTTCGGGTAGTATGTTTGCGGTCCGGCAGATCTGTCTGGTCTCTGTGTCGATGTCGAGGCCGTCTTTGATGCGGGTATAGCAGATTATATGCTCTCCTGATCTTGATGTTTCAGGCAGGTGAGGCTTTATGGTCTCGTCTTCGGGGGAGAAATATATGGTCGTATAAGTGTTTTCCCCAAACGAATCGCTGCTTATTCCCGAGACGGTGAAGCTGAGAGTCTCATTTGCATCGGCTTCGGGCAGCATAGTGAGCTTTAATACGGTCAGACAGTGCTGATCTGTATCGGAGTTGTAGGATTCAAAGATCTCATAAGAGCCTTCCGTGACTGAGTTGGCTATCATGGAGTTGACATCAGCCGAAAGGAGCTGGAGCTGAAAGCTGATCAGATGGTTGAGTTCCTCGGGATCTGTTATCTCGGAAGATGCCGAAACCACATCGCCTGTCATTTTCATTAATACCTTTCCGAGGTAGGCATCGTCGTCTGAGGCTGTCAGTTTTATGGGATCGCCGTTTTCGTCCAGACCGTTTTTCAGACTTTCACGAAGGAAATTAAAACGGTCAAAGGTGAGGGTGGCATCACCCTGCTGAATGGTAACAGGTTTGTTTGCCTCTTCCGTGGTAAGAAAAAAGTCAAAGCCGAGTACGCGGACTTTTTGCGCCGCATATTCGATGGTCATGGTGTCACCGACCGAAAGACCGTAGTAATCGGCGGCCTCCCTTGTGATGAGCACTTCACCGCTCTTTGAAGGGACGCAGCCTTCGATATGCGGCTT
>Ga0265298_10006848_pt1 | contig 13988 bp, 13 predicted proteins | sample AusTroGonzalo_MG_3_FD_193486 | JGI IMG/M metagenome (GOLD analysis project Ga0265298, IMG submission 193486) | Bovine rumen microbial communities from tropical cattle in Woodstock, Queensland, Australia - Gonzalo_01 | ecosystem: Host-associated > Mammals > Digestive system > Stomach > Rumen ...
CGCCGGCGGCTACCTCGGCTCGCTCGGTCTCGAAATATACAAGGGCGCCGCGAAGGAGGGCCTCTTCTCCGCGAAGGCGGCCGCGGGCGTCCTCGGCCTCGGTTCGCTCGAGACGATCGACTTCGACAACTTCTGCGCGTCGTTCCAGAAGCCGGGGCGGACGAATCCGCTCGACGCGGTGTTCTCCGACCCCGACGACGCGAAGATGGCGAAGAGGCTGGGGCTGCCCGTGTTCGAGCGCGCCGCCGTCCTCACGGCCGTGCAGCTCGCCGCGTTCGCCATAAAGTCCGGCGGCGGCACCGACGCCACCGCGCCGGTCGCGATCAACGCCGACGGCTCGACGTACTACAAGACGCGCACGATCCCGTTCGCGGAGACCGTCAAGGCCGAACTGGACTCGCTCCTCGTCAAGAGCCGCAACATACACTACGAAATCACCCCGCAGGTCGAGGACGCGCCGATGGTTGGCGCGGCGATCGCGGCGATGCTCTGAACGCGAACATGGAGAAATTCAAGATGAAGCTGATGCTGGCGGCCGCGGCCGCAGCCGCCGCGCTCGCCTGCGCGGCGGAGGTCGAGGTGGACGGCATAGCCGCGACCGTGGGCGAGATGCCGATCCTCAAGAGCGACGTGCGCGGCGAAATGCGCCGCGCCGGCGTCGCCGACGAATCGCGCTTCGCCGAATTCCGCGACCGGCTTGTGGAGCGCGCTCTCATTCTGAAGGCCGCCGCAGGCTCCAAGATGACGATGCAGGAGTGGGTCGTGGACGACCGCGTCAGGACGATCATAGAGGACGTCTTCGGCGGCGACAGGAACAAGCTCGTCGAATCCCTCGCCGCGCAGAAGATCCCGTACGCCGACTGGCGCAGACGCATACGCGACGACCTCGTCGTCAACGCGATGCGCTGGAACGTCGTCGACAAGAACGTCCGAGCGTCGCCCTCCGCGATGAAGGCGGAGTTCAAGGCGCACCCCGAACGCTACCGCTCGAGCGACCGCCTGACGGTCTCCGTCATCGTGCTCAAGCCGGAGAACGCCCCGCTCCGCGAGAAGATATCCGCCGAACTGGGCAAGGTCCCGTTCGCGGAGCTCGCGAAACGGCACTCCTCCGACAGCCGCGCCAAGGACGGCGGCGTGTGGAAGGACGTCAAACCAAGCGACGAGTTCCGCCCCGAAATCTGCGACGCGATCGCGAAGCTCGGCGTGGGCGAGGTTTCGGAATGGATCGAACTCGGCGGCTGGTCGTTCCTCATCCGCAAGGACGCCGAAGACTCCTCGCAGACGCTTTCGTTCGCGGACGCCTACGACGCTATCGAGGCGAACGTGAAGAAGGCCGAAGCGAAGCGGCTGTACACCGAGTGGATCGGAAGGCTCAAGGCCGACACGTTCATAAAGACATACTGACATGGTCGACTACGCCAGCCTGCGCAAGAAGTTCCCTGTGAAGGACCCGGCGCGCCGCAAAAAGGCCGCGGCGATGCGGGCCATCGCGAGGGAGTACGAGGCGAAACGCGCGGAGCTGGGCGCCGCCCCGCCCGGAGCGAGGAGGGGCTTTCCGTACTACATGACGGTGGTCATAGGAATGCTGCTCCTCGGCGGCCTCGTGGGAACGGCAATCTTCAAGCGCGGCGGCATCGACGTCGCAAAGAAAAACCGCGACAAGGCGGTGACCTCCATCCGCAACCTCGCGATCGCCGCCGGACGCTACCGCTACCACACCGGCAGATTCCCTTCGACCGAAGAAGGGCTCGAACAGCTCGCGTCGAAGCGCGTCGTCGCGCGCGGATGGAACGGACCCTACGTCAAGAAGATCAACAAGGACCCGTGGGGCGGCGAATACGTCTACGTCTGCAACGGCGAGAGCGAGCCGCCGACCCTCTACTCGAAGGGGCCGGACGGACTCGCGGGCACGACCGACGACGTCATGGCCGACCCCGCCGACTTCGACCTCGCGTTCCGCGACACCGAATGGACGAGAGAGTGGGTGCCGCAGCATCTGCGCGACATCGTGGTCGCCCAGGACGAAAAGCACAAGCGCGCACTGCAGGCCGAAGTCGACGCGATCCTGCACCCGAAAGCGCCCGTGGAGGGCGCGCGGACCCTGCCCCGCGACGAATGGACGCGCGACGGCGATTCGGAGTTCTTCCGCACGTCCATGACGCTGCCGAAGGAGGCCGTCGGCAAATACATCGCCCTGCGCTTCGGCGGCGCGTCGGGACCCGTCGAAGTCCTGCTGAACGGCGAGAGGATCGGCGGATGCTTCAAGCCGTTCTCCCCGTTCGACGTCGACATGACGCGCAAGTTCCGCTTCGAGGAGAACAACACCGTGTGCATACCGGAGTGCTCGTTCTGCCGCGAAGTGCAGCTCGTGGTCGAGAACCCCGACGAACGGATTTTCCCCGGCTCCCTCAAGGCCGAGACGCTTTCCGCGACGGAGCGGTCCGCAACCGTGCGCGTGACCTACCTGACGCCGAAAGGACAGGTCTCCAGCGAATTCGAAACGCCCAATCCGCGCCTCTGGTCCCCGGAGCGGCCGTCCCTCTACAAGGGTTACATCGGTACGGAACTCTACAGGTATGCGATACGCGAGATCAAGGTCGCGGAGGACGGCAGCGTGTCGCTGAACGGCGCCCCGGTCGCCCTGAAGTGCGTCGTAATGCCGCCGGACGCGGACTACGCCGGCGCGACCGTCTTCGACGCGGGCGCGGTCGCGAGGCGCCTCAAGGCGCTCAAGGACATGGGCGCGAACGCCGTGCGCCCGACGGCGCAGCCGGGCGCGGGCTTCAGAGACCTGTGCGACGAGATGGGCTTCTTCGTCCTGGACGGTGACCTCGCCGCCGCAGAGACGCCTGACGCCGTCAAGATGGACGAGGTGCTCGACCCCGCCGGAACGGAGCGCGACGCATACTGGATCCGCCGCGCGGAATGGAGCGCGGAGGATTCGGTGAAAATTCTGACTGACGCCAAATCGCGCCCGGTGCGCGTCGCCGCGAACGGCGACGAGATGGAGTTTTTCGCTGACGGCGAACCGCTCGGCAGGCGCGGGATCGGCACCGCGCCGGTCTGGCTGTGGGACGCGCCGGAGGACGCGGGCGAACTCAAGGCAATCGCGTACCGCAAGGGCGAATACGCGGGCGAGGACGTCGTGAAACGTCCGATGAAGCCTTTCTCGACACGGCTCGCCGCCGAAAAGAAGGCCCTCGCGGAAGGCGAGGCGACCGTCGTCGCGGTCGATGTGGTGGACGAATACGGCGTCCCCGACGGTACGGCTGAAGGCGTCGCGGAGTTTGCGCTGCAAGGGCTGGGGGACATCGTCGCCGCCGGCAACCGCGACGGATGCTCCGCCGCCGCCGGGAACACCGCAACGGTTCCTCTCGCCGGCGGACGCGCCGCGATCGCCGTCCGCCGCAGACCCGCCGGCTCGGGCATGCCTCTGAAAATCTCCGTGTCAGTCCCTGGGCTGCGCACCGACAGCCTGACCGTCCCGCGCCGGTAACGACGCGGGGGCGTCCGGCCGGGGCAGGTGGAAATCGGCATAGAACGGGCCGAACGTCACCGTGGCTATGTTCCTGGCGGCGATTCCCTCTCCCGGAACTTCCGTTTCCTGAGCGGATCTCGAAGGCATTCCCGACAGCCTGGCGTCGACTCCGCCGGCAACTTCTTTCTTTTCGATCGCGAGCGCGCCGTCCGCAGCCCGCCGCGACGCTTCAAGCATTCCGCCGCCGGCCTCCACCCACGCGCCGTCCGTCTTGCGGTGAACCTTGAACAGGAACGCGCAACGCCCCTTGCCGTCGTCGTACAGCGCGTAGCTCGCGGCGAGGTCCTTTCTCGTCGGCGCGCGCCAGCCCTCTTCCATGAACCTCGCGCCATCCTGCGTCAAGGACATGCCGTCTCTTGTTTTCGGCCATTCCATGCGCGGGAACGCCTTTGTCGGATCCACTCTTTCTTTCGGCGCGCCGGCGGCGCTTTCGTGCTGCAGCGGTTTCGGCGCGAGAAGCGCCGCGAGCACCTCCGGCAGCGTGCGGCCGAAAAATGCGGAAGCTATCATGGCCGCGCCGGCTATTTCGAAAATATGCAACCGGCGCGGACCGGCGTCGGACCGGAGCGGCGGCTTGCCCTTGGCGAAGAAGGTGATGATGAATTCCACAAGACCGAAGAATATGCCGGCCAGCGTGTTCCTCGTCATCTCGACCGGCACGAGCCACATCCACGAAAGCCCGGTGTCGCGCAGCCGCCTCACCCGCAGGGAGAGGGCCGAGAGCCATCCAAGCGCGACGACGGCGGCGCAGACGGCAGCGCACGCGTACCCGGCAAAACCGAAGTCGCCCAGATTCTCCAGCGTGACGCCGTTGTTCACGATGTAGCCGACGCACGGTCCGGCGCACGCCAGCTCGACAAGAAACAGCGCCAGGATCCGCCTGAAGAACACCAGCCGCCCGATGCGGCCCGCGAAACTGAAATACGCCCCCAGCATCATGTTACCTCTAGCTGCGGGGTTGTTTGACCGACATGGCGAGGCCGGCGAGAAGAGAAAAGACAAGCGGGAACAGCAGGACGTTCAGTCCGGCGACGCGGGCGACTTCGCGCCACTCCACGCACTCGCGGGATTCGAGCGCCGAAACCGGCGCGCAGGAATTCATCGGCGACGTGAGAGCCGAGGAGAAATCCGCGACGCCCATCGTGAAGCGCTCCATGCGGGTCATCGTCACCGGGTCCGGCCGGTCCTCTATGACGCTGGGGCCGACGACGGACGCGAACAGGTACGCCATCGCCGCGAACGTCGCGACGCTGCGGCCCAGAGCGGAACCGAAGAACGCCGACATGGAGACGACGGCCGCGAGGATGCACACGAGTTCGAGCCACGCCCTGAACACGTTCGCCCCGTAGCCGCCGGCCGCGACGAGAAGATGCAGGTCGCGGCGGGGGTTGACCGAGACCGTTGCCTTGCCGCCGTTGCGGAAGACGAGCGTCCCCGCCTTCGCGTCCGGGGACTCCTGCGGTTCGCCGCGCTCGAGATCCACCCTCGCCAGCGTACGCGTGATGTGGCTGAGGTCGCCGTGCAGGTCGCCGTAGGAAAATTCGCCCGACACCCGGTCGAGGCGTCCGAACATGTCGGCGAGCCGCACCCTGACAGCCAGCCCTGCGGAGGCGTCCGGCGGCGGCTCGAAGCGCCATTCCGCCGTCTCCCCCGCCGCGACGCTCTGGAACTGGTCGCAGACGTACTGCTTCAGGTATTTGATTATGTCCGCCTTGCCGACCTCGGCGGCCTGCTCCTTGAAGTCCGGAAAGTTCTTTTCGTATTCCGCATAGAGCCTTTCCGCCTCGGCTGCGGGGTCGCTTACGACCGGCGCGACCGCATGGTCGCAGGTCTTGCCGGCGCCCTCGCGGATCTGCAGGATCGCCGCCGCCACGCCGAGCACGAACGCGCCGACGGCGGTGAGCGCGACGATCCTGCCGAGCGCGACGGCGAACCGACGGACCGGACGCACCAGCGTGAGCTGGAGCCTCATCGCGTCGCGGTCGCGGGAAAGCGTCCCGGCCGCCGCCGCCGCTAGCGATACGACGACAAGCGCGAAGACCACGCCGAGCGAGTACCTGACGTGCAGCTCGAAGGCTCCTTCCGCCGTGCCGTCGTCGCGCAGAAAACGCGGCAGGACGAACATCCAGAGAACCGCCGCGCCCGTCAGCGCCGCAAGCATCTTCGAGCGCACCGCTGCGACAAGTTCGAGGCGGACTATGGACGCGAACGCCTTCACTTCAGGAACTCCGCGACCTTGAAGTCGCGCCCTTCGCCGACTTTCGACAGGAAGAACTGCTCGAGCGAGCCGCCGATTTCGCCGATTTTCCCTTCGGCCGCCTTGCGTCCGCCGTCGAGAATGCAGACGCGCGAGCACACGTCTTCGGCGTCGGCGAGAAGGTGCGACGTCATGAGGATCGTCATGCCGGCCCTGGAGAGCGTATGGATGAGGGTCTTCACCTCGTTTGTCGAAACCGGGTCGAGTCCGCTCGTCGGTTCGTCCATGACCAGAAGCTCCGGCCGGCCGACAAGGGCGCTCGCGAGCGCGACGCGCCTGGCCATTCCCTTCGAGAAGGAGCCGACGGCGCGGCCGGCGACGCCTGCGAGCCCGACCATGTCGAGAAGCTGCCGCGTGCGTTCCTTCGCGGTCGCGCGGTCGAGTCCGCACAACCCCGCATAGTAGGCGAGCGTTTCGGTCGCGGTGAGGAACGGATGCAGGTAGCTCAACTCCGGCAGGTAGCCGATTTTGGCGCGGGCGGCGACGGTGCGGGGTTCGAGCCCGAAGATCCTGACCGTGCCCGCATTTGGCGCGATGAGACCGAGTATCATCTTTATCGTGGTGGACTTTCCGCTGCCGTTGGGCCCGAGAAGCCCGAACACCTCGCCGCGCGCGACCGCGAGGTCGAGTCCGTCGACCGCCTTCACGGTCGGCCTGAGCCAGAAGTCCCTGAATGTCTTCGAGACGCCTTTCAATTCGATGACGCAGTCCATTTTCAGCCGAGGTCCTTCCCTTTGAGGAATGCGGAGCCGAGAACGAGAAATCCCGCGACGAACGGGACGGCGGCGACAGCCGCCTCGAGAACGTAGAGCCAGGGGAGCGACCCTCCCTTCGCGAGGGCGTCCGCCAGATAGTAGTTGCCGATCGCGGGCACTGCGGCCAGGGCGAGCAGACCAGTCGCGCCGGCGGCGGCCCCGTCGCGCATTTTCACGGCGAACGCGGCGGCGGCAGCGGTGAACACTGCGGAAGGAACCGCCGCGAGAACGGCGACGGGGAGCATCCGCCGGACGAGCCCAAGCGCGCCTGGGACGAGTCCGCCGCCTTGCGCCAGCGCGACCGCCGCGGCCGCGCCGGCTACCGAACACGCGAGGGCGATGCGCGTCGCGGACGCCGCGAAGCGGAACCTGAAGAACCTGTTGAGCGCGGCGGCCGCGACGAGCGGCAGCAGCATCGTCGCGGCGTTGAGCGCGAGGGACACTCCCCAGATGCGGGATATGTCGCCCTTCGGGGCCGCGATCGCCCAGCCGGCCTCCGCACCGACCGCGGACACGGCGGCGGCGCCGAAGACGGTCACGGAAAATCCGCAGCATGCGAAGAACGAACCGGCCGCCTTCGAAACGAAAAACGCCGTCCTCGAAACGGGGTGCGCAAGCGCCATCTGGAGCGTCCCCGATTCGAGTTCGCGGCGGAACGCCTTTATGGTGCAGAAGACCGCGTACGCGGACGAGCCGGCGAGGATGACGGAAAAGCCGGCGTCTCTGGCCATGCGCGACGGTTCGCCGAACTGGTGTATATGGAAGGCGGCCGCGAAAGTCACGGCCGCCACCGCACAGAGCGTAAGCAACATGCCCAGCGGCTCGGACGACATTTCAAGAGCCGTGGCGCGCATTATGGCGCGGCAACGCCTCATCGTGCCGTCAGAACCAGAGGGTGTTCAGGTCGGTATAGAGAAGCCAACCGAGGAAGCCCACTGCAGCGCACGCCGCAACCTGCAGGATCATGTCGAAGACGAGCAGGCCCGACGGAACGTCCGGCACCGTGTTGCCGCCGCCGCCGCCGATGCCGCCGACGGGCGCGAACCTGGCGGGCGCGGACGCGGGCATGTCGGGTATGTCGGCGACATCCCCGCCCTCGCCGCCATCCGCAGCACCGGGCTTCTTCAGGCCGAACTTGCCGGTGGGCTTCGCTCCGCCCGCGCCGGGACGCGAAATCTTGAGGGTCTTGCGCTGGGTCGCAGTGGGCGCGGGCTCTCCCTCGGCGGCCTCAGCCTCGCCGCCGGCGGGCTGGAGCCCGGCCGGACGCTTGATGCGGATGGTCTTCATCGGGGCCGCGTCGTTCTGGACCGGCGCGACGCCGAGCGCGTCGGAAAGCGAAATGCGCGCCGTCCTGGACTTCGACGCCTGCTTCTGCGCCTCGGTGAGGTCCTGATCGGCGATGATGCCCGTCTTGTGCAGAATCGCCTGCTGGGGAATCTGCTGAGTGACGCCCTTCAGCTTCTGGGTGACGCCCTTCAGCTGCGCGAGCGCGCCGCCGGTCGGGGCCGGCTCCTTCGCCGGCTCGGGGGCGGGCGCGGGGGCCGCAGCCGCGGGAGCGGGCTTCTTCAGACCGATTGTCGGACGCGGTCCGCCCTCGCCGGGCTTGCGGATGACCGGTTTCAGCTTGAGCGTGGACGCATGGGCGTTGGCGTCGCCGCCCGCCGCAGGCTGGCCTGCCGCGCTGATGGGACTGGTATTGTCTGCCATTGTCGTGTCCTTCCTTGTGTTTTGAGATTCGCTTCGCGGCGGATCAGACCGCCATTACTTCCGCTTCTTTCGATTTCAGCTCGGCGTCGATCTTCGCGATGCCGGCGTCGGTCGCCTTCTGTATCTTGTCGAGGGCCTGCTTGAGGTCGTCTTCGGAGATCTTCTTGTCCTTCTCCAGCTTCTTCGCGGCCTCGTTCGCGTCGCGGCGCACGTTGCGCATCGCGACCTTCTGCGCCTCGGCCTGGGTCTTCGCGACCTTGACGATCTCCTTGCGGCGCTCCTCGTTCAGCTCCGGCACGGTGATGCGGAGAACCTTGCCGTCCGTCTGCGGCGTGACGCCGAGGTTCGCGGCGAGTATCGCCTTGTTCATCTCGGCGAGAACCGTCGGGTCGAACGGGGTTATCTTTATCTGGCGGGGCTCCGGCGTCGAAATCGTGCCCAGGTTCTTGATCGGCGTCGGGCAGCCGTAGTACTCCACCTTTATCTGGTCGACCATCGCGGGGTTGGCCTTGCCCGTGCGAAGACCCGCGAACTGGGCTTTCAGGGCGTCGAACGATTTCGCGATCTTCGCGTTGGCGTCATTCAGCACTTCTGCTACCGTTTCCATTTTCTTTTGCCTTTGCCTTTCTGTTTCGATGTTTTTCCGTTCCGGGAGGGACGCGCTTGTCGCGTCCGCACCGGCGCGGTACGGCGGATCAGCCCTTTTCGCTCACGAGCGTTCCCACCGCTTCGCCCTTCACCACGCGCTCGAGCGCGTCGCCGTCGAAGAAATCAAACACCACGATCGGGATGCCGTTGTCCATGCACAGCGCGAACGCGGCGGAGTCCATGACCTTCAGCCTCTTTTCGAGCGCGGTCTCGTACCTCAGTGAATCGTACTTCTGCGCGGTCGGATCGGTCTTGGGGTCGGCCGTGTAGATTCCGTCCACCTTTGTCGCCTTGAGGAGAGCGTCCGCCCCTATCTCGCTCGCCCTGAGCGCGGCGGCCGAATCGGTGGAGAAATAGGGATTGCCCGTTCCCGCCGCGAAGATGACGACCCGTCCCTTCTCGAGGTGCCGCATGGCCTTGCGCTGTATGAAAGGCTCGGCGAGCTTCGGCATCTCTATCGCCGTCATGACGCGCGACGGCACGCCGATGGCTTCGAGGGCGTTCATCATCGCAAGCGCGTTTATCACCGTCGCGAGCATCCCCATCGAGTCGCCCGTGACGCGGTTCACGCCGTTGCTGGCGCCCGCGAGACCCCTGAAAATATTGCCTCCGCCCAGAACAATGCCTATCTCGACCCCCAGCGCGCGAACCTTCTTCACCCGCTCCGCCATAAAGGCGAGACGTTCGGGATCTATGCTGTGCCCCGTCTCCCGGTTGCGCAACACTTCGCCCGACAGTTTCAGCAGAATCCTGCGGTATTTTACGTTGACGTTTTTTTCCACATCGCAAATTATACAATTTATTGCCGAATATGGCAATAGAGAATTTTAGGCGACGTAGGGATTTCCGCAGAATGTGCAAATCGCTCCGTCGTGCACCGGTGCCCCGCAGTTGGGGCATTTTCTCTCCAGCACCTCGCCGCAGACTGCGCAAAACTTGCCTCCGGCGGGATCCTGCCTCTCGCGCGAAGGCTGGAAAAGCACCCTTCCGTCGACCTCGTACCGCGAATGGGACGGACAATCCGGATTCGGACAGAATCCGGTGCGGGGAGCGGCCGACCCGAACGGCGGCGCCGCGCGAACGCTTGCGGACGCCTCCGCGCCCTTTCTCGCGACGGTGCGCGGAATCTCTATCTTGAACTTCGCGCAGAGTTTTTCCACCGTCTCGTCGTTGAGTTTCGTGCCGTCGCCGCGCTCGAACATGCAAAGAGCCGACTGTTTGCAGCCTACCTCGGATGACAGCGCAGTCTGCGAGAGACCCGCCGCCCGGCGCGCCTCCCTTATCTTTCTGCATATCTCGCTGTCAAGATTTGTCATGGCTTATATTATGGACTTTTTTTCCGAAATACTCAATACCCTTTTTATAAACAGTTATCAACAGGTTTATAAACTTATCAACAACTGTTGATATTTTTGTTTATAATTTCTTCCGCATCGGGAGGGACGCGCTTGTCGCGTCCGCATCGGGAGGGACGCGCTCCTGCGCGTCCGTACCAGTAGAACGGGCTGCCCGCCCGTTCCCCGTTCCCCATTCCCCGTTCCCCTTTAGAAATTCCTGTCGATAATCTCCGAAGGCATCAAATAGTCTTCGCCTGCCTTGCAGGATATTCCCCGGTTCTTAAGCTCCTCTATCACTTCCCCGGAAAGTATGTTCCCGTTGTCCGTAAAGAGCCTTTCTATTTCCTCTCTCTTTTTCGCGAGATTTCCGTTCGGCTCGTTAGCCACGAGGACGGATTCCAGAATCTGCATGCGGCGGAGACGTCCTCCCGCCTCGGCCGCTTTCAGTCCTTCCCTCAATACCTCTATGACCTGGTCGCGGGTTTCCCCGGGGAAGCGGTCCGGCAGTTCCGGTTCGCGGTCGAGAAGAGCGAGCGCGTTGGGATTGCGCTCCTGCGCGTCGAACTCTTTTTCCTGGAGTTCGGCTATGCGGTTTTCAAGTTCCCTGATTTTTTCCTCGGCTTCCTTGCGGACGTCTGCAAGTGCTTGCGCGTCCACTGAAGGTTTCGACCGGGCCTCTTCCGCTTCCTTCTCGAGTCTTGCTATTTTTTCGTCCCTTTCGGAGACCGCGGCCTTCAGCGAGTCTATTTCCGCAGCGCTGTCGGCTATCTCTTTTTCAAGTTTCACCTTGTCGGCCGCAAGAGATTCCACGACGGCCTTCTGCACGTCAAGTTCGCCGGCCTCGTCGAGTTCTTCCGTCTCCTCTTCCTCTTCGGCTTCCGGTTCTGGAGACGTCTCCTCTTCTTCCTCTTCTTCTTCCTCCTCGACACCGGAGGCCGGCGGCTTCGGGGCCTCGCCTTCAGGAGAAGACGCCGAATAGGCGGCTTCAATCTGGCTCATGAATTCGTCGATGTAGAATGTCCTGGGGTTCATGCTTTGTTCTGGCCTTTCATTTCGCATCCCGGATACACGAAGAGCCTGCAGTCTATGGGCCCGTTGTAGAAGGGGATCCTGTTTTTGTAGTAGAGGTTTATCTGGCGGGCAAGGTCGGGATTGCCGGTTATGAGTCCCCCGGTCCACCCCGCGCATTTTTCATTCATGAATTTTCCGATTCTCTCGTACACGGGCGAGAGTTCTTCGAAAGTGCCCAGCCTTATCCCGTATTCCGGATTGAAGAACACCGTTCCCTTCTCTTCCGGAACAGGAGACTTTTCGAAGTCGCACGCCCCGAATTCGATGTACTGCGCGACTCCCGCGCAAATGGCGTTGGAATGGGCGTTGTCCACGGCTTCGGGAGAGATGTCCGTCGCTATTATGCGCGGCATGCGCGAATCGTCCTCCTGCGATTTAGCCTCCATTACCATCTCTTTCCATATCTGCGCGGGAGACGCGCCGAACGTCTGTCTCGGCGCGACGTTCGGCGCCTTTTCGCCGGGGATTATCTTTTCGTATCCCTTGACGGAATGGAACGCGAAGTGTCCCTTCAAAAGGCCCGGGGCCCTGTTCATCGCCATCATCGCCGCCTCTATCGCGGGCGTACCGCTGCCGCACATCGGTGAAAGAAAAGGTGTCTTGCCCTTCCATCCCAGCGCCATTATGCATGCCGCCGCGAGCGTTTCCTGCAATGGGGCGGATCCCGGAATTTTTCTGTATCCCCTTTTCGAAAGCGGCTCGCCGGATGTGTCGAGGTATATTATCACCTCGTCCCTTTCCCAATATACGAAAACCGCCGCTCCTATGTTTTCGCCGCCGGAGTCGGGACGCCGCTGGAACTTCATGCGCATCCTGTCCACTATGGCGTCTTTGGTGTACAGGGAAGGCAACCTCGTATCGCGGATCGTGAAATTGTGCACGATCGAAGAAACCGAAAAGTATCCGTCCTCTTCGAGGAGATTCTCCCAGTCGATGCTCGACGCCTTTTCGTACAGCTCCCTTACGTTTCTGCATTCCGTCCGGAGCAGCGGCACGAGAACGCGGTGGGCCGTGCGGAGCCTGAGGTTGAGAGACATAACGTCCCTCATCGATCCCCTCACGACTATCATGTTCTCGGTTACTTCTATCGGACGGTACCCGAGATCGCGGACTTCAATTTCCGTCCAGCGCGAAAGCTCCTTCGCGCAGGATATTATTATCGGATAGTTGCTGTCCGTCCAGATCTTCATCGGTATACCTTTTTACCTTTTACTCTCACTCTCCCGGCGCGTCATCCGACGCGCAGAGGCATGAGCACGTAGAGGAACGGAATCGAACATCTGATTATCGCGGGGGAGTGTCCGTCGTTCATCTCTATCTTAACCATGTCGTCGTCTATCGACTTGAGGCACTCCATTATGTAGTTGGGGTTGAAGTGTATCTCTATCTCTTCCCCTTCGTACTTGATCGGCACCTCGTCGCTCGCGGAACCCTTCTCGTTGTCCGAGGAGGATACGAGAAGCTTGTTGTCTCCGAATACGAGCTTGGTCGTGGGATTCATTACGAACGCCCTTTCGAGCGCGTCGATGAGAAGCTGCCTGTCTATCTCCACCTTTTCGGAGACGTTCTTGGGAATCACCTGCACATAGTTCGGATACACGTCGTCGATGAGCTTCGAATATATGCTGACGTTTTCCATTTCGAAGCACACCTGCGACTGCTGCAGTTTGATGCTGACTGTTCCTTCTCCGCCGAGAGAGCGCTGGAGCTCCTGCACGGTCTTTATGGGCAGAACGAGATCCTTTTCGGAATCCTGCGCGAACTCCACCTCTTTCTCGACGAGGGCGAGGCGGCGACCGTCTGTAGCCACCATCGTTAGCTTCTGGTCCTTGAAACTCATGAGAACTCCCTTGAGAGCGCGCCGGGTGTCGTCCTGCGAAGCCGCATACGCTGTCTTTCGCAGCATCTCCTTGAGAGTTGCGCACTCCAGCGAATACTCGCAAGTCTCCTCTCCTTCGGGAAGGCGCGGATAGTCCTTCGCGGGGAGCCCAGCCATTCTGAACTTCGCGGATCCGGCGGTGATAAGCGCGCTGTCGTTCTCCCCTATTTCAATCTGGACTATTCCCTCGGCAACCTTGGATACGGAACTGAACAGGAGCTTCACCGGAAGCGTCGAAGATCCCTTTTCCACCACCTGGCAGTCCGCTACGCTCTTCACGGATATGTCTAGGTCTGTCGTGGTCATTGTGAGCTTGCCGTCCTCGGCGGTCATAAGGACGTTTTCGAGAATCTGGAGAGACCCTTTCTGGGGGGCGATGTTCTGGACGTTCTTGAGACTTTCCAGAAATTTAGAGCGCACTATAGAGAACTTCATTTTCTTTTCTTCCTTTAGGTTGCGAACATTTTACCAAATAATGATATTGAAATACAATAGTTTTTTTCATATCACTAGGATTGTTCACAGAGTTGACAACTCCGTTGCATCCTTTGTTTTGGCTTGTCCTGCGTTTGTTTTCATTGTTGACAGTCTGTTGTTTTCCTTTTGACTTGGTTTGACATCCATGCAAGGTTGTCGGCTTTTGTTTATATCTTGGCTTGTTGTCTACACCCCGTTTGATATTTTTGTCGACATGATCAGTCCATCATTTTATCCGATACGCTGTATCCGAATTCGTGGAGGATTTCTGAAAGAGAATTTCTCAATTCCTCCTCCACGTCCAGTCTCTTCTCGATGG
>Ga0265298_10006850_pt1 | contig 13984 bp, 8 predicted proteins | sample AusTroGonzalo_MG_3_FD_193486 | JGI IMG/M metagenome (GOLD analysis project Ga0265298, IMG submission 193486) | Bovine rumen microbial communities from tropical cattle in Woodstock, Queensland, Australia - Gonzalo_01 | ecosystem: Host-associated > Mammals > Digestive system > Stomach > Rumen ...
ATGCTGCTTACACCCTCCTCAATCTCCACCTCCGTGATGCCGGTACACTTCTGGAAGGCACGGGCGCTGATGTGGGTCACCCAATAGTCGCCAGCCTTGGCGGGGATGGTCAGCTTGCCCTTGGCTGTCTCTGGGATGGCGGGTACAGCAGCATCGTCTTCAAGCTCTGGGTCAAACTCAGGCATCATCTCGTCGTATTCGGCATACACCTCGCAGGCGTTTGTGGCCAGGTCGGTGACGTGGTATTTCACGGGTATGCCCTCCACTGAGTTCTCGGTGAAGAAGATGGGGTCTACCACATTGACCTTCAGCGTGCAGGTGGGAGCTTCGCCGCTGCAAGCCTCATAGTCCCATGAGCTGGGACAGAACGTCACGTTGACGGTGCCGGTGCGTCCACCTTCTCTCGGGCTGATGTCCAAGTACGAGCGGCCATATTCGTCGGATGCGTTGCTGCCGAGGGTGCAGTCCAAGAATTCCTGATTATCTGGATCTCCGCCATTCCATATCGCGTGACTGTTGGCGTTGATGGGCGTCTGTTGGAAGTAGACGCGGTGGGCAGGTTCGTCCTGTAGTATGGTAATCTCCGTCTCACCCTCGATGGCAATGTCCGTTGCAGCGATGTACCAATCAGGGTCATCCATAATGACTGAGCACTGGCCGCGCAGCTGCGCGTTGTCTTTTATGCCGTAGAAGATGTCGCAGTCGCCATAGCTGACGGTGGTCACCAAACCGTTCTGGTCGACCTTGGATCGATTAGGATTGCTACTCCACCACTCCATTTGCGAGCGGTCGGCATTTTCGGGCGTGACGTTGGCCTGCAGCTGGATTGTTTCGCCTAAGTACTTGCCTCTGACAGTCCAAGGAGCCACCTCGACGCTGGTAGCCGGCACGGGCGGACGGTCCACGTAGACACGGATGTACTCGAACATGCCGGAGCCGTCGTTAGCCGAGGCATAGACGACGGTGCCGCCGTAGTCGAGGGCGGTGAAGAGGCCGTTCTCGTCGATGGTACCGGTGCTCACCGTGTTACTGCCCCATGTCAGCGTGGTGTTCGTGGCGTTGGCGGGCGTGAACTGGGCGCTGAACTGTATGGTCTGGCCGGGTTCCGACAGGTGAACCTCCTCGACGGCCTTGCCGTCAGCCAAGAGTGTCAGGCTCGTCATCGGCACGGGCCATTGCACCTTCACGTGGCAGGTGGCCGACTGGCCGCCGACGGTGGCCGTCACTTCGGCCTCGCCCTCCTTCAGGGCGTAGATGCCGCAGTCGGTGCCCACGCGCAGCTCCACCACCGTCGGGTCGCTCACGGTCCACGTGACGGTCTGGTCGGCGCCAGCGGGGCTGACGGTGGCGCGGATGTAGCGGTTGTCGCCCTCGCGGGTCAGCAGCAGCTCGCTCTGGCTGAGCGTCACCGACTGCACGGCGGGACGCGAGACGGTGACTTGGCACTTGGCCTCATGACCCTCGGTGTCGCGGGCGGTGATGTTGCACGTGCCTTCGCCCACGGCTGTCACCACGCCGTCAGAGCTGACCGTGGCCACGTCCCACCCGTCGGTGTACCAAGTGACGGTTTTGTACGTGGCGTTCGACGGGCTGACGGTGGCCGTCAGCTTCTCGGTGGCCCCAATCTTGGCAAGGTTGAGCGTCGTCTTGTTAAGCGTCACGCCCGTGGCCAGCACGATGCCCGTGCCCTGTTTGGCTATTTCTATGTAATTCTTGTAGATCTTGCCGTCGGTGCCGTACACGCCGTCTGGCTTGACGGTCAGTTTCACTTGGGTCTTCGAAATGGCCTCCAAGTTGTTGTTGAGCGTTATCGACCCCATCTTGGCCAGCGTGCCCTCCGAACTGCCCAACAGCGTGACAGGTGTGCTGACCGCCAGTTTCCCGGTAGTACCACCGTTGATGCTGGGCAGGAAGTACGACACGTTGCTGCTGCTGATGGTCAGCGTCTTGCCGTCGAGGACGTTGACGCTGCCAGCATTGGGCGTGGCAGATGTCGTACCCGAGACGTTCAGGCAACCGCCGTTACCAAATGCACAGAACTCGGCGTTCTTGTAAGTGACAAAGAACGGGGCACTGCCGCAGTCGATTTGGTTGCTCCCGTAGATGCGCAGCTGTAGCCCGTCGATGGCGGAAGAGGAATTGTGGATGAAATTCCTCGTATCCGTGTACTTGACTATCGCGTCGTTGAGTACCAGCCGGGTGGAGCCGTCGAGGAAGATGCGCCCACTCTTGACGTCGGGCCACCAGATGTTGTCCTTGTTGACCGAGGTCACTTCCACGGGGCCGACCTGCAGATTGTAGTTCGTGACGTTGCTGGGCTTGGGGATGATGCGGACGCCGTCCTTCACGGACAGGTTCCCATTGGTGCTGTTGTAATAGGCCGGCAGTTTCTCGGTCGACTCCACGACGCAGTTGCTGAGGGCGGTCTTTACAGTATATAAATCATCTGTGTTGCCATTGTTGCGAAAGGAGCCTGCTTCTATCGTGGCGCTGCTCACCGCCAGTTCTGTTGTGCGAAGTTTATTAACCTTGACCTGAGTGCCGTTTCCTGAAACCACCATATATCCGGCATTGATTTCAAGACAGGTTCCCTTTAGCGTGCCGCCACCGATAATCGCCAAGGCTTCCTTCTGGTTCTTGTGATAGATTTCCGTCGTCGTATTGCCGTCTTTGACGGTGTTGGTCCCTGTCAGCGTCAGCATCCCTGTATTAGAGCTGTTGAACTCAATGATCCTGCTGCCGCAGGCATTGCCGTCGATGACGGCGTTGGCCAGTGTCAGCGCGTTTTCCCCCGTCGCATAGACCCTTCCGCTCGTCAGCCCGGGGAAGAGGATGTTGTCCTTGTTGTTGTTGTTCACGACCTCGCCGTTGACCCAAAGTTTATACTGCGTGCTGGGAAACACTAAGTTCACTTCGCCCGTGGCCAGGTCGGTCTGGTTCTTGTAGATGCCGGCACCCTTCGGGCCGTTCTTCCACGAGAAGGCCGGCTTCGAGTCGGTAGACACTACGGGCGTGCCCGTGCCAGACCGGGCAGTCACTTCCATAAAGCGCACCGTAGGCTCTGCCTGGTTGTATCCGCTGACGACAGGATTGCCGGTGACCCTGATCTTGGTGTTTTCGCCAACGGTCAGTTTTCCCACTTCATCTTTGCTGATGCCCCGGATGCAGGGTGTCACGACCTCAAAGATGTAGTCCTCACTACTCACATCCAACTCTACGCCATCGCCAACCCATATATATCCGGCGTTCGGAGCCTCCGTCGATGCCAGGGTCAGCTTGCGGTTTGGGTCCCATTCACGTAGGGTGGTGTTCGTGTTTACAGCAATGCCTGCGGCATAACTGTTGCTGGGGTAAGTGAAGGACACTGTTCCGGCTACCTTAATCCCCAAGTTCTGGCAGCTGTTATTCGCAATCGTCGGCTCGTTGGTGCTGTAGTTGTGTAAGACTAGACCGTTAAACAAAACGAGCGAATTGGTCTCAAATACATACTGTATTCTGCCAGTGATTTTGGCGTTGGGGAAGTGGTAGTTGTCGAAACAGTCGTAGTTGGCCTCGTTGACCGCCGTGCCGCAGATTTTGAAGCCATAATACTGAACTTGGTCGTAAGTGACGGTCGTCAGCTGCGTTTGGTGGGCCTTGTCCCAGATTTGCCCGTTGTAGAAGTGGGCGCCGTGGCTTGACGTGATGCCGTAACTGTCGCTGGTTGTCAGCTCGCCCAGGTTGTTGACGGCGGAAACGCTTGATGCGAGTTTCAGGGGGTGATTGACGTGCAGGCTGCCATAGCCCTTTTGCTCACCCATCAGGCAGTAGTAAGTTGAATTGACGGATACGCGGGTGTCTGAGTTCACGGATGAGTTCGTGCCGAAAACAATTCCGAACTTACCAGAGAATTCCAGAGCTGTGAAGGAATAAGGCCCGCTTTCACCGAACCTGACTTTGCTGTCACAAACGTAGAAGGCTATTCCCGACTTGTTTTCAAAGAGACAATAACCTATGTGAACCACACAAAGATCCATTCCGACAATCTGAAGGGCTGGACCGTTCGTTGTTGTAACTCTAAAATCGTAAAGTGTTAGTTCCTTCTTGTTGGCATCCCACGTCACTTGGCCAGTCCGCCAGCCGTAACTACTGTTGTCGGACACCTTGTAAATGCCCGAGACCGAGGTGTCAATCTTCTTGCCGCCAATCCAGATGCCTTTCTCCAAGGCCGATGCCGACAAGACGGTCAGTAACATCACTACGAGCGCAAGTGCTCTTTTCCTAATCCCCGTAATAGGAGATGGTAGAAAGTTCCTGTAAATCATAGCATTATAATTTTGAATTGTTAATAGTATCTATGTGTACGCCGCAAAGATACGAAAAATTTTTTGAACACGCAAATAAAACGAAGAAAAAGTTTCACTTATATATGTCTCACGGCGTGGAACATTTGTCCCAGGCTGTGGGACAAACGAAACCCGCCGCCTTTTGTGCATAAACCCCCGGTTTACGATCATAAACCCCCGCCTTTTGCCAAAGTATGCACCATGGTTGTCATTCACAGGAAACATCTTGCACTTCTTGCACTTCTTGCACCCGATTAGGTGCTGGAAGTGCAAGAAGTGCAGGAAAAAAAGTGCAAATGACAATCATAGTCAAAAAACTGTGCGAATTGTTTGGCCGTTCGCCCCCTTTTTCGTAACTTTGCGCCTTGATATGATGAATTGGCAACAATTGATAAGCAACAAGCGGCTTGGGCAGGAGCACCGCCACTTAGAGCGTCACGACGACCGGACGGAGTTCAAGCGTGACTACGACCGGCTGATATTCTCGGCGCCCTTCCGGCGGCTGCAGAACAAGACACAGGTGTTCCCGCTACCGGGTAGCGTGTTTGTCCATAACCGGCTGACCCACTCCTTGGAGGTGGCGTCGGTGGGTATGTCGTTGGGCAACGATGTCGCCCGACTATTGACGCAGCGACACCCCGAGCTGAAGGACACTTTGTTCGATGAAATCGGCCAAATTGTAGCTACGGCCTGCTTAGCGCACGACATGGGAAATCCCCCGTTCGGGCATTCCGGCGAGAAGGCCATTCAGACCTTTTTCACCGAAGGTCCCGGCTGTGACTTGCAGCGGCTTGTCGGCCATGAGTTCTGGGACGACATCACCCACTTCGAGGGCAATGCCAACGCCTTCCGTCTGCTCACTCACCAGTTTGAGGGACGCCGCGTGGGCGGTTTCGTCATGACCTATTCCACGCTGGGCAGTATCGTCAAGTATCCCTTCGCCTCGTCGGCAGCATCCAAGAAAGGGAAGTTCGGTTTCTTCTGCTCGGAGAAGGAAATCTATCAGAAAATTGCCGATGAAATGGGTATTTTTTGTATTTCTCAGCCTGGCGAGCCGCTACGCTATGTGCGCCATCCTTTGGTCTACTTGGTTGAGGCTGCCGATGACATCTGCTACGAGATTATGGACTTGGAGGATGCCCATAAACTGAAGCTTTTAAGCTATGACGAGATAGCAGACCTGCTGCTCAATTTCTTCGATGAAACCGCGAAAAATCATATTTTGCAGCGCATTGAAGACGAAGGGTTGACTGACGACAACGAGAAAGTCGTCTATTTACGTGCCTGCGTCATCGGCAAGTTGGAGAATGAGTGTGTGAAGGTGTTCGTCGACCATGAAGATGAAATTCTTGCCGGTACGTTTACGGGTAGTCTTATCGACCGCATCTCCCTTCTGCAGGCTGAAGCCTACCGTCAGTGTGCCGCGCTTTCAAAACGACGTATCTACCGCAGCAAGGTTGTTCTCGATGTCGAGTTGTCGGGTTATAAGATTATGGAGACACTGATGTTGCAGATGGTAGAGGCTATCATGCATCCCGACCGTTACTACTCACAGCAGCTCATCGGGCGTGTCAGCAGCCAGTATGCCATCAATAGCCCAGACCTTGAGACGCGCCTGATGGCCGTCATCGACTATATCTCTGGCATGACTGATGTCTATGCTCTTGATGTCTATCAGAAAATTAACGGTATATCGCTACCAATTGTATAAAAGAAAGACAAAAAGAAAAAGAAAAACAAAGACAAAAACAAAAACAAATGAAGAAACTACTACTTACTATTCTTTTCGGAGCTTTCGGGCTGATGAGCGAAGCCCAGCAACGCTATGTCGGCGGCGACATCTCCGTACTGCAAAGTTACGAAGACAATTATGTGGACTACTACGACCAGCACGGAGTGAAGATTGACGACGTACTGGAGTATATGAAAAGTGACCAAGTGGGGTGGAACGCCCAGCGTGTGCGTCTGTTTGTGAATCCTTCGCGAAAAGCTCCAGACGGCTCAACCGATGCTCAGGTCTGTCAGGATATGGACTATGTGGTCCGTCTGTGTAAGCGCATCAAGGAGGAGGGATTCGCACTCATGCTCGATTTCCACTACAGCGACACATGGGCCGACCCCTCGAACCAGTGGACCCCAGCTGCTTGGTTAGGTTTGGATGACGACCAACTACAGACAACACTGTATGAATATACCAAGGAGTGTCTTCAGCAGTTGGTTGATGCCGATGCTACCCCAGACTTCATACAGACGGGCAACGAAATCAGCTTTGGCATGTTGTGGGGCAAATACAACCAGAAAACCTATTACTGCAACTGGAGCGATAGCAAGAATTGGCCCCGTTTCATCGGACTTTTGAATCAAGCCGTTAAAGCTTGCCGCGAGGTTTGCCCCGAAGCCAAGATCATACTTCACACCGAGCGTTCAGGTCAGGTGAACGCCCTGCTTGCCATTTACGATAAACTGGCGGACGTAGACTATGATATCATCGGCTTGTCCTACTATCCTTTCTGGCATGGTTCGCTCGCCACTTTAGCAAGTAGCCTGAACCAGTTGGCCGAGAAATATCCAGACAAGATGGTGCAGATTGTTGAGACAGCCTATTATTACCAGTGGCAGCCCACTACAGGCATTACAGACTTTTCGAAGACGTGGGCGGTGTCGCCTGACGGTCAGGCGGCTTTTGCCCGTGCCCTGATAGCCGAGCTGAAAAATCATGAGAACGTGAATGGTCTTTATTGGTGGTTCCCCGAGGAGAACGGCAACGGCCCTGCCAGCAAGGTGCTGACGAACTGGGTAAACCGTGGGCTGTGGGACAACAGCAGCCACCGCGCCCTTCCCGGTTTGTATGTGCTGAAGGAGTTCTTGAATCGCGCGGTTACCGGTATCGGCAGGGTGGACGACCCAGAACATGCCTCATACTGGTATAACTTGCAGGGCATGCAACTTGACAGCCGTCCGCAACGTCACGGACTTTATATCCATAACGGCAAAAAATATCTTGTCCGATAATACCTCTCGATTATTTCTCTTTGTAGATAATGTTGTTTGCTCCACTGGTGATTTTCAGCGCCTCTGGATGCTGTTTGATAAAGGAGTCTATGTGGCGCACCCGTTTCTGGTCCCAGATTTCATCGATGGCAATAAGGATGCCCGTCTCTTCGACGTCGCCAAAGCCATAGTTGATGGCCGTGCCGAATAGCTTCATCGTCGGTGACAGACTCATATAGGCATTAACCAGCGGTGGGATGTTGTAGCCCAAAGCGCGTACTTCACGGTTTAGAATACGATAGTCCTCGTTGAAGCTCTTTCCACTGAAGAGCTGCTCCAATTCCTGCTCGTCGGTTTCAATTTTTAGCGGTTTCATCGGTAAAATCAGCCGGTCTTTATCATCGAAATACTTCTTGAGGAAGTAGAGGATCATGTCGCGCCCCTTGCGGATGTAGGAGGGGTACATGGTCATCTTGCCGAAGAAATACTTGACGTTTGGCTTGATGACGGTGAGTGCGCCGAGGCCGTCCCAAAGGTTGTCGAGTGCAAAGAGACTTTTTGCCCCCATGCGCGAACTCTGATAAGGAAGGCTGACAAACGAGCGCCCTAACTCAATAGTTTGGTCCTTATACTCGCGCAGGAACTTCTCCGAGAAGTGGAACATGTGGCTGGTGGCAAGAATGGGCTGCCCTTCTGTGTCCATCTGCCAGGCTGTACCCTCCAAATAGCGGTAGCCACCGATAATTTCTTGTTGTTCTGGGTTCCATACGATGAGCTGCTTGTAGCAGTTCTCGCAAATGTCGAACTCGTCGATATCGCAGTCTTTTCCCGTCCCTCCGCCGGCCTCGCGGAACACAATCTCACGCAGACGGCCAATCTCGCGCATGACGTTTGGCGCGTTATGGGCGGTGATGATGTAGATTTCGTTGTTGCTCTTGTTGGTCATGCGGAGCTGGAGACTTGGCTTCAGTTCGCTAAGGAGCACTTCTTTGGGGATGGGGGCAATAATAGGTTGTTCCATTGGAGGGATTGTTTTGTGGATGATGGGACTAATGTGGTTCATGGGAATCATGTGACAGACTATAGACCTTGTCCTGTACCCAGGCTGCCCATTCTGCGGGTTTGCGGGTTTTGTCGAAAGTCTGCCAAGGAATGGGCTTGCCGATTGTTACACGGAAGGTCTTATGCACATTTTTGTACATTTCGTCAACTAAGAACAGCATGGCAAGGTTGAAGGGCAGGAATCTGTCAGAGAAGTTTGCCAAACGGTAGAAAGAATTGCTGTTCTGTCCGCTGAAGTGGATAGGCACCACGTCGCGCTGATATTCCACGCTCTTCGAGATAAAGGTCTTTTTCCAGGGAATATCGCGTATGACACCATTCTTACGGCGTGAGCACAGACCGGCGGGGAACATCAGCATGTGGTTATCACTCTGGAAGCCGACTTCTACCATCTTTGGGAAGTCACGGCCTTGTTTTCCAGTTTTGTTTATAGGTATGCAGAGCGGAGCCAGTCCCGGGAGGTTCATCAGCAGGTCGTTGACGAGGTAACGGAAATGCCCGTCGTAGTGGCGCCCGATAATGGCTCCGAGGGCTACGCCGTCCTCACCGCCAAGGGGATGGTTTGAGACGAAGGTGTAGAGCCGTCCGTCGTTCTTGTCAGGAAGGTTCTCCTCACCGACGATGTCGAGCGTGGCATCCAGGTATCGCACGCACTCCTCAAGCCACTCTGTACCCACGATTTCCCGGCTTTCCCAAAGGAATTTGTTCACTTCGTCTTGATGGGTAATGCGTTTGAGCCACGAGACGAGGGGACGGGGTATGAATTTGGCCTTTCCCCCCATCTTGCTTTTCAGGATGTCGTCAATATCGACGGTTTTCTCTGTTAAAGTAACCATTTTTAGTCTGTTGGTGTCTACCAAGTTGCAAAGTTAGTAAAATCCTTTGAGAAATGAAACATTTTTTATTGAAAATGTGCAAAAGCCCCCAATTTTTACCTGTTAGCAGGAGCTGAAAGTGCGCTATATCAATAAATCTTTGTTAAAAAATAATAATTGTGGGGCGAAGTGGAGTAAAGTGGAGGAAATATTTACTATCTTTGTAGCTGATTTTAAATAACAGGATTTTATAAGACCGAATCAATATCAACAAGTGCTATTTGTGTATGCGCTTTATTGGAAATTTGGACTGTAAGACTGATGTAAAAGGAAGGGTCTTCCTACCAGCAGTTTTCCGCAAGGTGCTTCAGGCATCGGGCAGTGAAACCATGATGCTGCGGAAGGACATTTTCCAGCCGTGTCTAGTACTGTATCCAGAAAGCGTATGGAACGAAATGGAAGACACCTTACGTCGCCGTCTTAATAAGTTCAATGCCCGCCATCAGCAGATATTCCGTCAGTTTGTGGAAGGCGCAGAGATGGTGACGCTCGACGGCAACGGACGCCTGCTGATACCGAAGCGCTATTTGGATATGGCCTTCATAAGTCAGGACGTTCGATTCATCGGGATGGACGACACGATAGAAATCTGGTCATGCGACAAGATAGAACAGACCAGGATGAGCAACGAAGAATTCGGCAAGGAACTCGAAGCGATTTTGGGTCAGGAGACGACTCCTACAGATATATACTGAATAGATGATTGTCACGGCAGAGACATACCATACTCCAGTGCTTCTCCATGAGAGCATTGACGGGTTGGCTATCCAACCCGATGGTATTTATGCGGACATGACCTACGGCGGTGGCGGCCATAGCCGTGAGATTCTCCGGCGCTTAGGGGCCGATGGCCATGTGTATGGCTTCGACCAGGATGCCGATGCAGAGCAGAACATCGTCGGCGATAAAAGATTCACCTTCGTTCGCAGCAACTTCAGGTATGTGAAACAGTGGATGCGCTACTTCCACGTGGAGAGGGTGGATGGCGTGCTGGCCGACCTCGGTGTGTCGAGCCATCACTTCGACGACGAGACGCGCGGATTCTCGTTCCGCTTTAACGCGCCGTTGGATATGCGGATGAATCGCCGTGCCGGACTGACGGCTGCCGACATCGTGAATGGCTATACAGAGGAGCAGCTTGCAGACCTATTATATATATATGGAGAACTGAAGCAGGCACGGAAGATTGCTGCACTCGTGGTGAAGGCTCGTGCGCAGCATCGCATAGAGACAACCGGTGACCTGCTTTCCGTGTTAGGACTCGACCCGGAGAACGGACAGTGCAAGAAGGATATGGCCCGACTGTTCCAGGCCCTGCGTATAGAGGTTAACCATGAGCTGACGGCCCTGAAGGAGATGCTCTGCGGCGCCATCGAGGTACTCAGACCCGGCGGACGCCTGTCGGTCATCACCTATCACTCGTTAGAGGACCGCATCGTGAAGAACATGATGAAGGCAGGTAACATCGAGGGGCGTATGGAGCAGGACTTCTTCGGACGGACGGTGTCGCCGTTGCGTCCGGTGAACAATAAGGTGATAGTCCCCACGGACGACGAGCAGCAGCGCAATCCGCGCAGCCGCAGTGCGAAGTTGAGAATAGCAGAGAGAGTGTGATATGGCAGACGAAGAAAAGGACTTGCAGGAAGAGCAGATGACCCGGGAACAAAAAGCCCTGGAGAAGCTGAAGGAAATCAAGCAGAACGTGCGCGAGGATGACAGCGTGCCTGTGGGTGCGCTGACGCTCCGCAAGATTCTTGGCGGAGACTTCCTGTCGGCCGATTTCGTGCGCCGTAATATCTGGCCTCTGGTTTTGGTGGTGCTGTTCACCGTTGTCTATGTGGCCTTCCGCTACCAGTGCCAGCAGGACATGATACAGATAGACAAACTTGAAAATGAACTGAAGGATGCCAAGTACAAAGCCCTGTCGAGTTCAAGCACGCTGACCGAGCGTTGCCGTGAGAGTCAGGTGCTGCGAACACTCCGCGAGAATCATGACTCGCTGCTGCATATCAGCACACAGCCACCTTATATTATTAATGTACCCAAACAGGGATTATTTAGCCGAGGAGAGAATGAGTAAGTTCAACAGCAACAAGGTAATGCCGCGCTACTTTGCCATAGCGGTGGCGCTGACGATGGTTGGAGTGGCCATCGTAGCTAAGGCTATGTACATCATGACGGCCCAGAAGGATTATTGGACGACGGTACAGCAGCAGATGAAGCATGACTCCATACCCGTGAAGCCCAACCGTGGCAACATACTGAGCTGCGACGGTCAGTTGATGGCCAGTAGCATACCTGAGTATAAGGCCTATGTGGACTTCCAGCCGGGCCGCGAGGGAAAGGAGCCTTTGGACACGGCTGCCCAGCGTCGGGTAGACGAACTCTGGGACCAGAATCTTGACAGTCTGTGCATCGGACTGAACGACATCTTCCCCCAGCAGTCGGTGGCGGAGTTCAAGGAACATTTCATGAAAGGGCGCAACAAGGTGAACCGTGACGGCACGGTGGGTGCCCGACACTGGCCTGTATGGAAGCACCGTATGGACTATAATACATACTCGCTGCTGAAGAAGTTGCCTATCCTCAACCTGTCGGTGGGCAAGGGCGGTTTCCATTGTGAGGAATTCAACGCCCGTAACCGCCCCTTCGGTACGCTGGCCAAACGCACGGTGGGCGTCATGTACGGTGAGATAGACTCTGCCCGTTGCGGACTTGAACAGTCGTTCGACTCGACCCTGCGCGGCCAGAACGGACTCGTCCACCGTCAGAAGGTGCTCAATAAGATTATGAATATCACCGAGGCTCCGCCTGTCGACGGTGCCGACATCGTGACCACCATCGACGTGAACATGCAGGACCTCGCCGAGCGAGCACTCATCGAGGAAATGAAACTGCCCGAGGTGAACGCTGACCTGGGCGTAGCCATCTTGATGGAGGTGCAGACAGGCGACGTGAAGGCCATCGTCAATATGATGCGGATGCCTGATGGCCAGTATGCTGAGGCCATCAACTCGGCCATCAGCTACCGCTGCGAGCCCGGGTCGGTATTCAAGGTGGCCTCGATGCTTGTGGCACTTGACGACGGTGTCATTCCCCGCGACACCAGCTACACCATACCTACCGGCTGCGGCGTCATGGAGATGCACGGTCGGTGGATGAAGGACCACAACTGGCGTCGTGGAGGCTACGGCACCATCAATGTGGCCAGAACCTTGGAGGTAAGTTCGAACATCGGCACCAGCTATGTCATTGACAAGTTCTATGGCGGTCATCCCGAGAAATACGTGCAGGGACTTTATCGCGTGGGCATCCACGAAGACCTGAAACTGCCTATTGAAGGCTATCGTCCGCCCGTCATCCGTATGCCTGACACGAAGACCACTGACCGTGGCCGCTACTGGAGTAAGACAACGCTCCCGTGGATGTCGATAGGCTATGAGACACAGATTGCGCCAATCAACACGCTCGCCTTCTACAATGCCATCGCCAACGACGGGCGGATGATGCAGCCGCGCTTCGTCACCCGTGTGGTGAAGGACGGTGAGGTGTTGCAGGAGTATCCGCCAGTGGTACTGAAGGAGCGCATCGCCAAGCCAGAGACCATCACTATGATGCAGACCATCCTTGAGCATGTCGTCAGCCAGGGTCTGGGCAAGAAAGCGGCCCCACTGTCACGCTCGTTCAAGGTGGCAGGCAAGACGGGCACGGCCCAGATTGCCGACGAGCACGGTGGCTACCATTCTGGTGTGACACGCTACTGGCTGTCGTTTGCTGGTTTCTTTCCTGCCGATGCCCCTCGCTATTCATGCATCGTCTGTCTGCGCAAGACGGGATTGCCAGCCTCGGGCGGCGGCATGAGCGGTGTGGTGTTCCGCCACATTGCCGAGGGCGTGATGGCACAGAATGTGAAGCGGTTGGTCGATGATGCCCGCGACTCTACGTCGAACTTCTCGCCCGTCGTGAAGGGTGGCAACGAGAATGCTGCCGTCTACGTGCTTAGCCATCTGGGGCTGAAAGCCGCAGCGCCCAAAGAAGCCAAGACGAGTCAGGGGATTGTTCCTGATGTGACGGGAATGGGTGCCCGTGATGCCGTTTACGAGTTGGAACGCCGTGGACTGAAGGTTGCACTTGTCGGTCGCGGTAAAGTGAAGTCGCAGAGCGTTGCTGCCGGCAAGGCCGTGAGCCCTGGGACACTGTGTGAGTTGCAATTAGAGATATGAACGTAGTTTTTTGTAGTTAGATATGAATTTGAGAGAAATTCTGAAAACTGTCAGGCCGCTAACCATTGTTGGCAATGCTGACACCAAGATTACCGGAGTCAAGATTGACTCACGGCAGGTTAAGCCTGGCTATCTGTTCGTTGCCATGAAAGGAACACAGGTCGATGGCCACCAGTTTATTGCGCGAGCAATAGAACTGGGGGCGTCGGCCATTTTGTGTGAGGATTTACCCGAGACGACGGTCGACGGCGTCACCTATGTACAGGTGGAGTCAACGGAAGAGGCCGTCGGGCCGGTGGCCACGCTCTTCCACGGTGACCCGACATCGCACCTTAAGTTGGTGGGTGTGACAGGCACCAACGGCAAGACGACCATCGCCACCTTATTATATAATATGTTCCGCCAGTTCGGTCATAAGTGCGGTCTGCTCTCCACTGTCTGCAACTACATCGACGGCGAGGCTGTGGCAGCCACTCATACCACGCCCGATGCTATCGAACTGAACGAG
>Ga0265298_10006851_pt1 | contig 13982 bp, 10 predicted proteins | sample AusTroGonzalo_MG_3_FD_193486 | JGI IMG/M metagenome (GOLD analysis project Ga0265298, IMG submission 193486) | Bovine rumen microbial communities from tropical cattle in Woodstock, Queensland, Australia - Gonzalo_01 | ecosystem: Host-associated > Mammals > Digestive system > Stomach > Rumen ...
AAACTTTCTTAATATTCTTGATATTTCTCTGGGCCTTATATTAATTTTAAAATTTTTAATTTTTTTCATAATAAAAATTTGCTACGGCAAATTTTTTATTTTCTTAAATTTTTCTTGTATCTTTCTCTTTTTCTTTTTTCCCATTCATAAGTTAAAGGAGCACATACGAACACACTTGAGAAGAAACCTACAATGTTACCTATAAACAATGCCAAACCGAAATCGCATATAACTTCGCCGCCCAAAATTAAAATAATCAAAGAAACAAAAGCAACTGTCAACGATGTAATAACACTCCTTCCCAATACACCGTTGATACTTATGTTTATGGTTCCCGCAAAAGTTTCTTTTGCAAGCAACCTTAAATTTTCTCTTATTCTGTCAAACAACACGATTGTATTGTTAATAGAGTAACCTACAATCGTCAAAAGAGCTGCAACAAGTGTTAAATCTATTTGTTTACCCATTAAAACCATCAAGCCGAATGTAATAAAAGCATCGTGAATCAATGCAAGCACACCTACAATTCCCCATAACGGAGATTTAAACCTGAAAGCAACATAAACGATAATACCTAAAAACACAAAAGTAAATGCATACATTGCCTGTTTTGTTAAATGTTTACCGACGGCAGGTCCTACATATTCAACCCTGTCGGTGGTTATTTGAGCATCGGCAAATTTTGCCTGTAAAACAGATAAAATATCCGCTGCCATTTCATCTTGAGTTTTATCGGTTTTTTTAACCCTTATTATTATTCCTTGTTTTCCGGTCGATTGAAGTTCAAAATCCAAGCCTTGTTTTTCGGACAATCCCTGCCTTATAACATCCATTTTTATTTCTTTATCAAAAGAAAACTGCATTAAAATACCGCCGCTGAAATCTATACCGTAGTCCGGTCCTTTTATAAAAACGGCACATAAACTTACTATTATTAAAATTATCGATATTGAAAAAGATACAACTCTTTTACCGACAAAGTCTATCTTAGGTGTCTTAAAAAATTGCACAATAAGCCTCCAAATTATATTTTTATTTTATTTATAAAACTTTCTCTAAATAAGAAATCGTAAATTAATTTTGTTACAACTACTGCCGTAAACATACTGATACACAAACCTATTGTCAATGTAACGGCAAAACCTTTTATAGGACCTGTTCCGAATTGGAACAAAAATACCGCTGCAATAAGAGTAGTTATATTCGAGTCAAAAATTGTAACGAAAGCTTTTTGGTAACCGGCATCAACAGCTACCCTTGATGTTTTACCTATTGAAAGTTCTTCCCTTATCCTTTCCAAAATAAGCACATTTGCATCAACGGCCATTGCAAGTGTAAGTGCTATACCTGCAATACCGGGCAATGTTAAAGTAAATTGAAAATAAGACATTATTCCCATAAGAATAAAGAAATTTAAAAGCAAAGCAATATCTGCAATAATTCCGGAAAAGCCGTAATATATAAACATAAACAAAATAACTATACCTACACCTATTACGGCAGATGTAAAACCTTTCTTAATTGAATCGTCACCAAGGCTCGGGCCAACCGTTCTTTCTTCTATAATTTTAACCGGGGCAGGTAATGCACCGGCTCTTAAAACGGTAGCCAATAATTTTGCATCATCCGCATTAAAACTGCCTTCTATTATTGCCCTGCCGTCGGGAATTCTTGTTCTTATAACAGGTGCGGACTGAACTATACCGTCAAGAACAATAGCCAATTGTCTGTCTATATTTGCACCTGTAATATCGGCAAATAATTTCGCACCGTCTTTATTAAATTCCAAAGAAACATGAGGATAACCGAAACCGCCGGTTGCAAGTTCAACTTTTGCATTAACCAAATATGCACCGGTCAAATCGGCTTTTTTCAACAAATATGTTCTGTTATCTTCTTTACTTTCTGCAAGGAAATAACCTTCCGGGATTAATTTTGATATTTCCGGGTCTGCCATTGCCTGTTCAACAGTTAAATCTTTTTCTCTTATTTGAGTATCTATCGGTGTTAAATCTACGGTTGTATCAACCAAACAAAATTCCAACAATGCAGTTTTACCTATAAGTTCTTTTGCCCTTGCAGGGTCTTTAATACCGGGCAACTGAACGACTATCCATTTATCACCTTGTTTTGCTATTAAAGGTTCTGCAACACCGAACTGATCGATACGGTTTCTGATAACTTCAACCGCTCTGTCAATTGCATCTTTAATGCTTACCGTTTCATCTAATTTAGAAGAATCTACTTCCAATAAAAGATGAGTTCCGCCTCTTAAATCCAACCCTAAATTTAAAGTTTTTGTAATAATAGGGTCTTTTTCTCTTTCTGCTTTTACTTTTTCTTCCTCTGTCATTTGCGACCATTCAAATGTCGGATATAAAAAATATCCGGAAAGAATAATCAACAAAGCCGTTACGATAAATCTAAAACCAAGTTTGTTCATTAGAGTAATTTCCTTTCATTTATTATTAATTCAAACTTACAGCCTAAATATTTTGCAGCACCCCTGCACATTACCATTCTGTCCATAAAAATTTCAAAATATTCTATCACCTGTGAAATTTTTGTGTCTATGTTTATATGCAAAGATATTGTTTTCTTTCTTTTATTTACTTCTAAAAAAGCTCTGTCAACGGCATAATTGACTCTGTCATGAATATCAAAAGAATCAACTTTAGTATTTCTAACCCTTGTTTTATGAACATCCGCTTTATCTGCTATCATCAATGCGGCAGCTATCGGGTTAACCGGCTCACCTATATTTTCTTCATGGTTACCGACTGCGGAAGCAACTAATGCTATTTCATCCGGTGTAAAACCGATATACCTTAAAATGTGCATTGATATAAGCCCTGCAGACTGCCCGTGAGACTGCCTGTTTACAACATTACCTATATCGTGAACATAACCTGCGATTGCCGCAAGTTCCTGTAACCTTTTCGGATAATCCAAAGACCTTAAAATATTTTCTGCGGTTGAAGAAACAAGGCTTACATGCCTGTAACCGTGTTCCGTATAACCTATCGCACCCAAATAATCGTTTGCCGCTTGAATAAAACTGTCAAACATTTCATTTTTTTTAACATCTTCCAACATAATTTTTGACAGTTTAAGTTCTTTTATATTCATTTACTTTTTTATAACTTCCGGTGTAACCGCTCCGCTTGAATTTTGCGGCAATATTACGGTTGCAATTGTTGACTTAACTATTTTAACACGAGTATTATCATTAATTTTTGCTTCAACGACATCGGCATTAACCGAAACCACCGTTGCATACAAACCGCCGGATGTTATTATTTTGTCATCTTTTTTTAATGCATCCAACATTTTTTGATGTTCTTTTCTTTGTTTTTGTTGAGGCCTAACCAAAAACAAATAAAAAAACACAAATATTATAAGTAACGGCATTAAACCGCCGAATGCACCGCCCGCACCTGCAGCTGCACCGTCTGCGAATACATTAGCACTTAATAAACAAAGTGAAAATAAAACCGTATAAATTTTTAACATAACAACCCCGTTTATAACTATATAGGTTATAAGGTTATAGGATTATGGGGTTATGAGTTATTTTTTATTTTTGTAGTTTTAAACTTATAACCTTATAAACCACAAACCATAAACTAAAATTTGCTTCAGCAATTTTTATAGTACTTATCAAAAAAAGCTTTTTTTGCTTCGTAAAAATTGTCGTTCTCTATGGCTTTTCTAATAATATCTGCTAATTTTAGCATAAAATTTACATTATGTAAAGATAGTAAATTAAGTGCAAGCATTTCACTACTTCTAAACAGGTGATTGATGTAAGCTTTCGTATATCCTTTGCAAGCCTGACAATCACATTCCGGGTCCAACGGTTCAAACTTATCTTTATATTCCCCGTTTTTTATATTTATTTTTCCGTAAGTTGTAAATGCCTGCCCGTTCCTGCCGTTTCTTGTGGGAATTACACAGTCAAACATATCAATGCCCCTTTCAATACAATTCCAAATATCTTCCGGCATTCCCACACCCATTAAATACCTTGCTTTGGTTTCCGGCAAATACGGTGCGGTATTTTCAACAACTCTTATCATTTCTTCTTTGGATTCTCCGACTGAAACCCCTCCTATAGCATAACCTACAAAATCAATATCCTGCATTCTTAAAGCACTTTCTTTTCTTAAATCATCATAAACAGACCCTTGCACAATACCGAAAAGAGCCTGTGTTTTATAACTGTCATCTTTATAAAATTCATCTTTACATCTTTTTGCCCAATTTAAACTCATAAGCATTGAATCTTTTGCATAAGTATATGTTGCTGGATAAGGGGTACATTCGTCAAAACACATAATTATATCGGCACCTATTGCTTTTTGAATTTGCATTGAAATTTCGGGTGAGATAAAATGTTTTGAACCGTCTATGTGCGACTTAAACCAAACTCCTTCTTCTTTAATTTTTCTGAAATCGTTTAAACTGAAAACCTGAAAACCGCCGGAGTCGGTAAGCATGGGTTTATTCCATGAATTGAACTTTTGTATTCCCCCTGCTTTTTTTATTATTTCAAGACCCGGTCTTAAATAAATGTGGTATGAGTTTGCCAAAATTATTTGTGCCGAAGTCGTATTTAATTGTTCGGTGGAAATTGACTTTACGGCACCGAGTGTTCCGACAGGCATAAAAACAGGTGTATTTATAACACCTCTTGTGGTGTATAATTTACCTGTTCTTGCATTACATTGTGAAGATTTTTTTAATAATTCAAAATTTCCGCACTGCATTATAAAAACCTGTATCCGTTAATAAATAAAGAAAAACTGCAACCTAAAACTTTTGCGGCTTTACTGCAATAAACGGTTCTTGTAGTAAATATTTCAAAATATTCCATTATTGAACAAATATCCGTATCTATTTTTAAATTTAAAACAATCTCTTTTTTCTTATAAGAAACATCCATCTCGGTACTTTTGCAGGCCGCAATTACTTTGGAATGTTTATCCGTAAGTTCTTTGTTTTTTGTTCTTAACCTTTGGCACCTGACATCACTTTTATCACCCAAAACAACGGCTGCCGCAATCGGTGTCGGCGGCAACATTTGTTTTTCTTCGTGGCTGCCTACCGCACCGAAAATTTCAAACAAATCACTGTTATATCTTTCCTCTTTTATATCCAAGCCGCTTAAAATATGTGTAACAATCATTGCGGAACTTTGTGCATGATTTTTTTTTGAAATCAAATTACCTATATCATGCAAGAAACCTGAAATTTTTGCAAGCTCCTGTACTCTTTTGCTGTATTTCAATTTTTTCAAAACGAAAGCAGCTCTTTCCGCGGTAAACAAAGCATGCTCAATATTATGTTCTTTATAACCGATATTTGCAAAGATATGGTCTGAATATTTTATGTAAGTTAATACTTCTTTATTTTTTTTAATTGCATTAAAATCAAGTAACATTTTTTTACATTTTATCGGGAGCCGAAACTCCGAGTAAATTTAAACCTTTTGTAATAATTATCGAAACGGCTTTTATAAGCTGAATTCTTGCTTTTTCCAATTGTTTATCTTCTCCCAACACTCTGCACTTTTCATAAAAACCGTGAAAAATATCTGCGGTTTCTATTAAATATGTAGTCAAATGATGCGGACTTTTTGTTTTATCACATATCAAAAGAGTATCTTCAAACGAAATTAATTTTTTTATCAAACCCCGTTCCTGTTTTGTAGATAATAAAGATAAATCTGCATCCAAACAATCTTGTTTATATTCTTTTAAAATAGACTGACACCTTGCATTAACATACTGAACATAAAATACCGGGTTTTCACTTGATTGTTTTTTTGCAAGTTCCAAATCAAATTCAAGTTGAGAATCGGGAGCCCTTAACAAAAAGAAAAACCTGCAAGCATCGGTTCCCACTTCATCAAGAACATCTTTTAAAGTTATAAATTGTCCGCTTCTTGTCGACATCGCTACAGGCTGTCCGTTTCTGACCAAACTTACAAGTTGATAAAGTATAACTTTTAAAGCTTCTTTTTTCTGTCCCAACATTTGAATTGCCGCCATAATTCTTGCAACATAACCGTGGTGGTCGGCACCCCACAAATTTATAACTTCGGCAAATTTTCTTTCATATTTATTTTTATGGTATGCAACATCGGATGCCAAATATGTATATCTGCCGTCGGTTCTTCTTAAAACTCTGTCTTTATCGTCACCGTAAAGTGTAGATTTAAGCCACAATGCACCATCCTGTTCAAAAGCATAACTTTTTTCTTTTAAATACTCACAAACTTTATCAACTTCGGTTTTGCCGTCATTATCTTTATCAAAAGCTATTTTTGATTCCGAAAACCAACTGTCAAATTCCACACGAAATTGCTGCAAATCTTTTTCTATTGTTTTTAAAATTCTTGTATGTGCTTCTTTTTTAAAATCTATTTCACTTATATTTTTACCTTCATCAATTAAATCTTTTGCTATATCTTTAATATACTCACCCTGATACCCTTCTTCCAAAAAAGGTATATCTTCACCCTTTAGTTGTTTATATCTTATCTCGGTAGATTTTCCCAATACATTCATTTGGTTACCTACATCGTTAAGATAATATTCTTTTACAACATTGTAACCGAGATGTTTTAAAATTCTTGCCAAGCTGTCACCTATTGCCGCCCCTCTGCCATGCCCTATATGTAAAGGCCCCGTCGGATTTGCCGAAACAAATTCAACCATTATTTTTTCTTTGTTTATATTTTGCTGTTTTGCATAATCCTGTTTTTTATCAAGAATTTCATTTAACTGTTTATGCAAAAAAGTATCGGTAAATACTAAATTTATAAAACCTGCACCTGCAATTTCCGCAGTTTTTATAACACCTTCAAAATCTTTTAAAATTATTTCAATAATTTCGATTGCTAAAAGTCTCGGATTTGTTTTTAATTTTTTTGCAAGCACCATTGCGGCATTTAAAGCAAGGTCAGCATCAATATTTTTAGGCGGAACCTCAACAACAAAATGAACAGGCTCTTCTAAACCTTTTCCTTTTGCGAATTCATTTATTTTATTTTTGAGTAATTGTTCAAAATTAAATTTTAACATTTTTGTTATTCCTTAAAATTATTTAATCTTTTTATTATAGAATATTTTAATATTTTAAACAAAAACAATTTTGGAAGATTTGAAGATTGGAGGATTAGATGATTAGAAGAAAGAGGATAAAAAATTTAATATAGATTCCGTGTCAAGCACGGAATGACGAAACGGCGAAAGATTGGAAGAAATAAGGAATTTTATTTACAAAGCAAATTTTTTTGATGAAAATTTCTATAATATGTTATAATATTATTGTAAATTATAAGAATTTATACTGATTATAGGGTATTAAAATGAAAAAATTTAATTTTTTAAAATTGGCAAAGGCTGCACAAAAAATAGCTGAAGATAAAAAAGGTGAAAATGTAGTTTTGTTGGATGTAAAAAAATTAACCGAGATAACAAATTATTTTGTTATAGTAACTGCAAATTCAACACCGCAAATAAATGCAATAGCAAATGAAATAGAAAAAACTTTAAAATATGATTATGATGTTTGTGCAATAAGAAAAGACGGCAACAAAAGTGTTAATTGGAAAGTTTTGGATTTCGGCGGATTAATTGTGCATATAATGAGTTTTGATTTAAGAATGCAATATAACCTTGAAAAAATTTGGGAAGAACCGGAATCCAAAACAAAACAGGAAAAGAAAAAAGTTATCAAAACAAAAAAAGTTACCGCAAAAAAAACAACAAAAACAAAAGCTGCTAAAACCAAAACAAAATCTAAAGCAAAAACTAAAGGCAAATAAGTTTATGAATAAAGATATTAATATTTACAGAAAAAAAATAGATGATATTGATAAAAAAATATTAAATATGCTCAACGAAAGGGCAAAACTTGCAATACAAATAGGAAAAGCAAAACAAAACTCTTCCGCAGTTTATGTTCCTTCACGAGAAACGGAAGTTATAAATAACCTTACAAAAAACAACAAAGGTCCTTTAAACAAACAGAATATATTCTACATATATAAAGAAATTATAAGTGTTTGCAGAGGACTTGAATCAAAATTAAAAATTGCATATTTGGGTCCGAAAGCGACATTCAGTTATCAGGCAAGTTTAAAACAGTTCGGTTCCAAAGTGGATTTTATATCGATAAAAAGATTAGCCGATGTAATAGAAGAAGTTGAAAAACAACGGGCTGATTTTGCCGTTGTTCCGATAGAAAATTCAAATGAAGGGTCGGTTAATACGACATTGGATGAATTGGTTGACACGAATTTAAAAGTTATAAATGAAATAAATTTAAGAGTATCTCATTGCCTTTTATCAAAAATAAAAATTGAAAATATTAAAGTTGTGTATTCGCATCCGCAAGCAATAGCACAGTGCAGCAATTGGTTACATAAAAATTTACCAAATGTTGAAATTTTTCCGGTAAATTCAACGGCACAGGCAGCAGAACTTGCCTCACAAAATAATAAAGCCGCCGCAATATCTTCAGAAATTGCAGCACAACTTTATAACTTAAATATACTTGCACATTCAATTGAAGACAGTAAAGATAATTGGACAAGATTTTTTGTTTTAGGGCATAACATTTCAAACAAAACCGGCAACGATAAAACAAGTATAATATTTACGATAAAAGATAAAGTAAATGCTTTATATGATATATTGTCGGAATTCAGCAAAAGCAAAATAAATTTAACAAAAATCGAATCAAGACCGACTAAAAAGAAAGTTTGGCAGTATGTATTTTTTATAGATTTTCAAGGGCATATACACGATAAAAAAGTATTAAACACAATTGAAAGAATAAAAAAACATTGTATATTTTTAAAAATATTAGGCTCATATCCTAAAGCCGATTAACGGAGATAAAAAAAATGAAAAAATTTGATGCAAAAAATTTAGTAAGAAAAAATTGTTTATCATTTGAACCTTATGTTGCCGGGAAACCTATTGAAACTTTAAAAAGAGAATTAGGGTTAAAGCACATTATTAAAATTGCTTCAAACGAAAACCCTTTAGGTCCTTCAAAAAAAGCGGTTAAAGCAATGAAAGATATTGCCGATAAAGTTTATTTTTATCCGGATTTTAACTCGACAGAATTAAAAACTGCAATTGCAAAACATTATAAACTTAACATTAACAATGTTATTGTAGGCTGCGGTTCCGACGAACTTATAGAAATTATTGCAAGGTTATTTTTCACTCCGACGGATGAAATTGTAATTTCAAAGCATGCTTTTACAAGGTATCAAATGGCAGTAAAACTTATGGATTCAAAAGAAGTTGTTGTGCCGATGAAAGACGGTTTTGTTCACGATTTAAAAGCTATGGCAAAAGCTTGCAATAAAAATACAAAAGCTGTATTTATCACAAACCCGAACAACCCGACGGGAACTTATAATACCTCAAAAGAATTTGAAGCATTTTTAAAAGCATTACCCGTAAATAAATTCGGCACAAAACCGATTGTAATTTCGGATGAAGCATATTACGAATATGCTTCATATAAAAAAGATTTTCCGAATACAATAAAACTTTTGCAAAAATATCCTAACCTTATAGTTCTTAGAACTTTTTCAAAAATTTATGCCATGGCGGGTGCAAGAGTAGGTTACGGTTTATCAAGCCCGACAATAATTGACTATATCGAAAGAATAAGGCCGCCTTTTAATGTAAACAAATTCGCACAAGCAGGTGCAATTGCAAGTTTGGAGGATAAAACACAAGTTACAAGAAGTTTAAACCATGTCAGAAAAGAGTTTAAATTTATTTTTACGGAACTAAAAAAACTCGGAATAAAATATGTAGATTCGGTAGGTAATTTCTTTTTGATGTCTGTTGCTCCGTTTAAAGGAAAAGAAGTATTTCAAAAAATGCTTAGAGAAGGTGTAATTATAAGGGCAATGGACGAATACCAACTTTACGATTATGTGAGGGTTACAATAGGAACAAGAAAAGAAAACGAACTTTTCTTAAAGAAAATCAAGAAAGTTTTACAAAAATAGCAAAGCTATTTTTAATGTATGATTGATGTATTTTTTGCTGTAGCAAAAAATACATCAATTGTTATTTATAATTTCTAATCAACGACAAACATCACCGAATTTACACACAACCTGCGGTTGCGAGCAACAACACATCATTTTTACTTCTACTCTTCTAATCCTATAACCTTTCCACTCTTCCAAACTATCTTTTGATGAAAATTTCTATTCTGTCGTTTTTAGCTCTGCCTTCTTTGGTTTTGTTACTTGCTACCGGTTTCTTCGAACCGTATCCTCTTATTTTTATCTTTTCCGCTTCTATCCCGCATTTTACAAATATCTGTTTTACTCTCTTTGCTTTTATTATTGAATTCTTTTTATTTTCCGTTTCATCCCCACTTATGTCTACCACATACCCTGCTATACCTATTGCTTCTATCTCTTCTTCCGCTAACCCTTTTGCTAATTCTATTATATAATCTTTCTGTCCTTGGGTTAATTCGTTTTCTTCTACTTTATTCTTTTTGCCTATCTCTTTTTCTTCTATCCTACCGTCTACTGTTACTTCCCTAACACCATCTTTTCTTATTACTACTTTCTCTATTTCACTCGTATTTATTTCTTCTTCTCTTACAACTTTTTGTTTTATCTGCCCTTTATTTTTATTATTCAAACTTGCTTTATCTTTTATATCTTTTTTATTTTTATTCTTTTCTTTTTCTCTTTTCTCTCTTTCTTTCATTCTCTCTTTCATCTCTTTCTCTCTTTGTTTTTCTCTTATCTTATTTCTCTTCTCCTTATCTGTCATTTTATCATCATTCTGCACTACTTGCTTACTTCCGCCAAACCCATACCTTACACCTATATTCCACCCGAAATTGCTTTGACTGTCTCCGCTTTCCATTGTTACTAAGCTATATGCACTAAATCCTTTCGTTAAATAGGCATTTACTCCTCCGCTTACTTCAAAATATCCTCCGCTAAAATCACTTGTATATTTGCCTTTCCCATATGTTATATCGGTCTTGCCTGCCATTTCCGTACCATAACCTAACTCTATTATCGGCTCTATCAACATCTCGTTTTCCAACTCAAATTGATAACTTCCTCCTACTTTTAATTTCCCGTTTAATACCGTCGTCCCGCCGTATTCCAATTTCTCCCCGCTTGTTGTTTCCATACTCTGACTGCCGGTCGTCCCGAATATTAATTCTACTTTCGGCTCTACTCTCAATTTGTTATCACTTACATCAAATTCAAACTCTTTCCCGAATTCCCCGCTAAATCCTATATAATTGGCTTTCGGTTTATACCCTATTTCATCATCCTGCCTGCTGTAGCTTGTCATATTTAAATCTATCATAAAATATCTTAATGCCAAATCTACAAAATATCCGTTCTTGCCTATCCAACTTCCATATGCTCCGAAACTCGGTGCGGTTCCGTCTCCGTGCCCGTCACTTCCTCCGTTGGTCTGCTGTGTCTTGATACTGCCTACACTTTGATACCCTATCATTAATCCTATATAATATCTATCCTCACTGTCTTTTTTAACTCTAAAATCATATCCCCCTTCTACTCCGAATATATCTACCGTCGTCTTTATTTGGTTTGTTACATCGTAATTCTTCCCAAATCCTCTTGCCCATACTCCGCTATAACTGTCTTCAGGAGTCCGCCTTATATCTCCTAACCTTCTGTTTAAACTGTTCATCCCGCTTTTAAATACCAAACTTAATACTTCCGGTGTGTTGTTTATTGTCTTAAATGCATCTGTCCTTATCTCACTTTGCACTAAATACCAACTATACTTATCATTTGCACTGTCTCCTACACTTATCCCTAATCCTCCTAATTGTGTTCCTTGGTATAAATCTAAATCATAGCCGTCTTTTTCTTCCCAATAATAAAACGGTTTGTTTCTGTTTGAAGGGGTTTGTACTGTTGTAGATATTAATTTTACTACCGTTCCGACTTCCCCGCCTATATGTCCGCCTGTTTGTTCATATTCTATTTCCAATTTATATTTCCCTTCTACTATTCCGCCATCTGCTATCTCCAATATACCCGATTTCTTTGATGATAAATCCACATCAAAACTTATTATTGCTTTATCACTGTTCGGGTTTATTAAATTTGAAACCGTTAATGTATTAGAACCAACATTTACTCCTACTCCGCTTATACTACTTGCACTTGCAAAATTTAATTGACTATTTATTGCTGCTTTGCTTACTGCTGCATTTGCTTTCCTACCGCCTAATATTGTTAATGTGTTTATTCTTGCATTACCGTTTAACACCCAATTTGAGTTTTTATCAACTGTTACATTTATATTCTTACCATTTGCTTCATCATTATTTATTGTTCCTATTACTTCTTTATTATTTTCTATCCTAATTTCGGTCAAATCTTTTGCTTTAATAAAATTGTTTCCTATATTCATCTGTTCATCAACTATTCTTATCGTCGATTTTCCTTCAGTTTCTATTGCTGCCCTATTAGCCGTTAATGAGTTTATTGTTGTTCCTGCTATATTTAATGTCCCGTTTATTAATCTTATACCTACTTGTTTACTTGCTCCGATTACATTTAATATTCCGCCTTCTATATTACCTACACTATTATTTATTAATATCCCAGTTGTATTGCTTGATAATTTTAATGTGTCTTCTATCTTTAATTTACCACCGTTTGCCAACTGTATTGCTACACTGCTGTTTTTTATTTCAAAATTTTTTGCTTCCGAAGATATTTCTACTATACCCTTATCAGCTTTTAACAATACCCCAGTTCCCGTTATTGTTACACCTTTACCTATTATTACCTTTCCATCTTCTCCTGAATATATACCGGCTTTAACATTATTTGTCATTTCCAAATTACTATTTGATATCGTTACATCACTTGCCATTCCTGTCGATGTTATTATTGCATATTCGTTATAATAACATTTTATATCAGTTGAATTTATTTTATTTCCTTTTCCTATTATATTTATAGCTCTTTCTGTATTTCCTATATAACCCGAATTCAATTCTATTTGGCCACCATTTCTTAATTCTACACCTACTTTATCTTGCTCAATCAAATTTATGTTTTTTACTTTTATTTTACCGCCTGTTTCTGCGGACAAAGCCAATTCTACATTATTCTTTGTTGCCGTTAATGTTGATATTGAAACCGTACCTCCACTGACTGCAGAAACTCCAACCGTATTAAGATTATTTAAAATTAATTCATTAAATTGTATCAAAGCCTTTTCTCCGACAGATAATGCACCTATATTTTTCATTTCTGATATTGTAAAAGATTTTGTTTCAACTTTTATAAAACCTTGATTGGCCTTTAAAGATAATTCACTATCTCCCTGTTCACCTGTTATTGTCATTGATGAATACTCCGTTACATAAACATCCGCTTCTTTGTTACCGGAAATATTAAACCTTGTTGATGACAAATCCATTGTAAATTTTGCATTAGACGATACCATCAAACCATATGTATTATCATTGGAATATATCGTATTTTCTCCTTTAGTGATTATGTTATTATTTTTCCCTTTAACCAATATACCGGCTTTCGTATTTCCCGTCAAATTAATATCGGCACTTGTCACTTCTATTTTTCCGCCGTTTTCTACTATCATACCATTTGTTTTATTTGATATTTGTATATCACCATTACCACTAATTGTTATAGATGAATTATTTAAAGCATATATTCCGCAATCACCTTTACTATTTTCTTTTATATCCGAAAAACCAAATTCTATATAACTTTCATTTTCTGCCCTTAATAAAACACCATTACCTTCAATTGTTTTTTCTATTGTAAAATTTGGCAAAATCATTCTACTGTTATCTTTTGCATAAAAGGCTATTTTATTATTTGAAATATTCAAGTTTTTTGTATTATATAAATTATCTATTGTAAATATACTATTATTAGAATA
>Ga0265298_10006853_pt1 | contig 13975 bp, 12 predicted proteins | sample AusTroGonzalo_MG_3_FD_193486 | JGI IMG/M metagenome (GOLD analysis project Ga0265298, IMG submission 193486) | Bovine rumen microbial communities from tropical cattle in Woodstock, Queensland, Australia - Gonzalo_01 | ecosystem: Host-associated > Mammals > Digestive system > Stomach > Rumen ...
TCTCTGCCGATGCCAGCGAACTGCTTTCTGCGGTTATTGATGTCAATCCTAAGTTCCATAAATTCTATCAAATGTATAATTTATACGCAGCGTGATGAATAATCATTCACTTGCGAAAGTTTAGTTAGTTATAAAGATTCTTAATATTTGGCGACAGTCCCTAATTAAGATTTTGCAGAAGCATAATGATCAAACAAATCCTTCCACTTCGGCATTATGTGCTGTGCTATGAAACGTTTAGACGATTCTACGGCACAGGCTCCCATTTGAAATCTTAACGATGCATCATCCATCAACTTCTCTAATTGCTTTGCGAATAAAGCATTATTATCATTCTCAACCAAAAGCCCATCTTTGCCATCAGTTATAATTGAAGAGGGGCCGTATGGACTATCAAAGGACACGACTGGTAGTCCACAACTCATCGCCTCTGGTATAACTAAGCCAAAAGGCTCATACAACGAAGTCACAACAAGAATGGAGCTATTGCGATAAGCCTCGAAAATCTGGCTCGTTGGTTCATGGAGATGAATATTAGTATTATGAGAACCAATGACACTCTGCAAAGCCTGCTCCTGTTCGCCTTCTCCATAAATATCCAAATGCCAATCCTGATGCCTTGGAAACAATTCTTTCCAAATCTGAATCATTAACATAGGTCGTTTCTGATAGTCTAAGCGACCTACAAAAATAACATGCTTCTGATCCAATGAAGATAAACTCCCCTCATTCAAATGGACTATATTCGGAATGACTTGAACGGGAATTCCCAGTTTCCTCCATTCATTTGCATCACCTTCAGACAATGCCACTAAGCAAGCTGCTTTCTTTAGACCTTTCAGCAGGACTCGGGCGACATGCCGCTGACGTAATCCTTTTACGCCTAATGTTCGCGTACAAATTGAATGTGATTCTACGACCAAAGGTATCTCGCCCTTTACTTTAGTAATTGAAAAAACAGGGTCTGCTGTGGTACAAATAATCACATCCGGCTGTATCTTATTTATTCGTTCTGATAATAATCTCTCAAAACGTTTTGTTCGACTCCATCCATCCCACAATTTTTTTAATCCCCGATATTGGTATTGTAGATGAAATTGTATACCTAGATCTTCCAAATGGACAGCATTATCTAACAGATATGGAACAGGATGATTACCTTGACATGTTGTTAACATATATACCTCATAGCCATACATAGAAACGAGACTGTTCATCTTATCGACTAAAACACGCTCTATCCCACCCCATACGGCTAAAGACCGAAAAACATACAAGACCCTCATATCAACTCAGGTTTATAAGCAGATTCCCATTTTTTCATAATAACTTCTTTCCGATAAGCTGCTGCTGCTTCATGAGCTTTCATGCCCATCATTCTACGTTCCTCCTGATGAGCAATCATCCACTCCATCTGATCTGCAAGGTCTTTTACTTCTAAACTAGCCAACAATCCTGTCACTCCATTATCGATAATATCTGATGGTCCATGAGGACAATCCGTGGAAATAACAGGCAAGCCACAAGCCATTGCCTCAACTATAACCAAGCCAAACCCTTCATAATCACTACTTAGAACAAAGAATTGGCTCTTTAAATATTCAGACATCACATCAGACGTATAATCATATATATTAATACGGCCAGATAATTGCTTCTCCAATATTCTTTGTTCCAATACATGTCGCAGTTCACCTTCTCCAATGATATCGACATGCCATTCATGATAATGGTTGGCAATGAGGGCAAAAGCATCTATCAAGCGATCAAAACGCTTCTGACTTACAAGACGGCCTACAGAAATGATACGCTTTTCATCTTTTTCGACATGATCGACATGATCGACATAAAAAGATACCGGATTGGGAACTACCAAGACCTTTTGCGCCCCTTTTCGTTTCCAAGTATCAGCATCACTCATAGTAAGGACTATCATTACATCTGAATGGCGTATAGCCTTAAACGGCGAATGAAAAAGATAAAGAAAAAAATCTGTTTTAGATCTGCCATAAGACAAGTACTCATAAGCAACATGAGATTCTATCACAACCCTAATATTACGAGCGACTTTTACCACTTCCCATAGAAATTCCTCGGCATTTGGAATAGCAACGGAGATGGTGTCTGGCTTAAAAACATTAATCACTTCTCTGAAGCGCTCTTGAAACATACGACTCAAACTGAAATACTTAAACAAACGAGTATAAAACGGATGCTTAAATAAGGAATAGATAGAGCATCTCAAATCTTTCAATTGGACACGGCTATCCAAGGGGAAAGAGACATTGTCCTCTCCTTGCTTATATGTAACGAACAAAACCTCATGCCCATGCGCTACCAACCAGTTTGCCTTATCCGTTAGAGTACGCTCAATACCTCCTACAGGATGAAGCGACCGTACTACATATATCAACTTCATAGATGACAATCTTTACTTACGATGAACAAAATCCGTCATATGACATATCTTATTAACCACAGACTCCAAATCATAATAATGATGACGGAAGAACCGAAATCTTTGTATATGGCTTAAAGGAGAGAATAGCAATAAGAAAAAACAAGCCAACATCACTCTACCATTTTTGAGAGAACGCTTTAAAAGACGAGTCCTAACTAAGAGAAAATCGTGAGTAATATCATCTGAAATTTTGAAACGAGAAAGAACATCAACTCCATTCATCAAGAAATTTGCCATAAAAAGGAGATAATCAACTGTCAAGTTTTTCTGGAATAATCCTGGATCGGGGGGGGTATCCAACATTCTATTCGTACTAACAGTATAACTCCATACAGCCTTATCTGCATTTCCTAAAGTAAAAGTCGTATGGACGATGGAGTTAGGGTTATATTCATATACATACGTCACCTGAGATAACAACACGATGGATGATACTTTCGAAAACAACAGATAAGACCAACACTGATCTTCATAAAGAATGCCTTCTTCAAAAAAAACATGATTATTTATCAGTATTTCTCGTTTAATCAACTTATTCCATGCATACAGATAAATCTTATGCTGTAGCATACACTGAAAAAACAAATCCCGATCCGTCATCAGGCAAGTATCATGAACACCATTGATCAGATTGTTGTTTGCTTTACAGTTTTTGGCATTGCCTATCAACATATCCACATCCTTGTATTTGGACTGATTATCCGTAAAATACTGAAGACAATGAGGCTGTATATAATCATCGGAATCCATAAAGAACACATAATCACCCTTAGCATGCAGAACACCCGTGTTCCGGGCTGCGGACAAACCACGATTTTCTTCATGTTTCAATAATACAAAAGAAATAGGCCCATCATAGTTATTTACCAGTTCTTCTACAACAGCCATACTTCTATCAGGCGTACAATCATCTATCAATATACACTCAATAACCGCATCAGTGAACTCTTGTGTCATCACGGACTCAAGGCATCGTCGAATATATGCCTCTACATTATATATTGGTATGATAATAGATATTGACACCATAAACCTTCTACTTATTCTTTACCAAATTGTCATCAGAATCAATATAATGATCTGTCTTATGAAAGATGCGAGTAATGCCTTTACTCTGAATCTTCACATGATCCAAGAAACTCTGCCACAAGGATTGATCTCCAATTGTGCCATAACCTGTTATCGCACGGCAGCGATGGTCTCTGACAAACTTAATCTTACCATATTTCTTCAATGACAGAGCCATAGAGCCATCTTCGCCACGAATAATATCAACTCGATATTCCTCTTTCTTGCCTAACTCTGCATTATAGGCAAAAACCAACCCGCGAACACTGAGCTCTGGCCGCTTGAAATGTTGAATCCAAAGAAACAGGTCCCGACAGAGTTCAAACATCTTCAGACCGAACTTAGAATGATTGGCATCAGGGAAATAGCTCCATGTAGCAGAAACAGCCACAACTCCGGGCTTCAACAACTGATTCAGCATCAGTTCGTAATATAAGGGAGGATAAAGTGTATCGCTATCAACATCAAAATAAAATTTACCCCGAGAATGTTGTAAACCACAGCGACGCGCATAACCACAACTATGCTCATATTCCGTATAATATGGTATACCGGATTTTTCGAAGATTTCCGCTGTGCGGTCTTTCGAGTCGTTGTCAACACCAATTATTTCAACTGGATATTTACACTGTATCTCACTTAGAGCCCAAAGGCAAGCTTGTAAATGAGTTTCTTCATTATAAGCAATCACAACAATACTGGCTAATGGTTTTTCACTTTGGAGTGCGGCTAAGCGCTCTCTCGTACCTTCAATAATATCTTGAGAAACCATATCAAATTGTTTCCCATAAATACATCTGTATTTATCGTACCAAGCCATAATAAATCATGCTTCTTTGATAGTTAAACGATCAAAAAGATCCACCCATTGTTTCATAACTGCTTCTTGATTATAACGCTGGATATTTCTTCTTGCATTATGTCCCATAGTTTTACGCTTATTATCATCTTCAATAAGATCACAAATGCGAAATGCTAATTGCTGTGAATTTAAATAATCAACAATATAACCGTCCTCACCGCTACTAATAATGTCAGAAGCTCCATAGGGGCAGTCAAAAGAGACGCATGGAAGTCCACATTCCATTGCTTCAACTAAAACCATTCCAAAACCTTCGAAACGAGAACTCATAATATAGATACTACTATCTACATATTTTTCCAAAATATTAGGAACAGGATCATGTAATATCATTTTTCCGTTCAAACCGGCATTGTCTATTTGCTGTTGTATATCAGCTTTCAACTCACCTGCCCCGTATGCATGAAGAGTCCAATCTGGATGTTTCATGTTGACAATAGACCAAGCTTCTACCATATACTCATAACCTTTTTGTTCATTGTATCTCCCTACACAAATTGCCTTTTTATTATGACATGAAGATACTTTTTCTGATTTAAAGGTAATTGAGTTTGGAATCACAAAAGTTTGAGTTACTCCTTTCCAATTCTTTTCGTCCATCTGTGTCAAAAGCACTAAACCGTCCAAACGAGATACTGTCTTTTCCTGCTTCCATCTACCATATTTTGCCATCAAATTATAGATTCCTCCTCTTTGTTTCAGCAGATGGAAATTCCGGGAATAATCACGTGCTATATGTGACTCTCCGATTTTAACACTTCCGTCATGAATAGATGTCAGAAAGTCCAAATCGCGCCCTAATGTTGTAATAACGATATCCGGACACTCTGTACAAAGAAACGAATTCATCATTTTCTTATACTTCCGCATTAATTTAAAATACCAGTAAATCCTAACAGGAAGTATATGTCCATATTCCAAACCGAAATTAATACCAAAATCGTGTAATCTCACTTTCGGCGATAATGGAAATACTGGAGGCCTACCCATCTGAGAATCTGTAACTATTGTCACATCATAGCCATGTTCAGCCAACCAATTTGCCTTATTTGTTATCACCCGATCAGCACCTCCAACTGTTAATAAGGCTGTATAAATATAAAATATCTTCATCGCACTTACAACCCATTAAATAAATCTATCCAATGCTTCATAACAATATCTTTCGAATAGAGTTTGACAGATTCTGCTGCTTTTGCCCCCATACTCTTTCTAACACTTTCATTATTTATAAGATATAATAATCGATCTGCCAATTGTTGAACATTACCATTTTCAACCAGCAACCCATTTTGGCCTTCATCAATCATATCTTTAGGACCACAAGGGCACGAAAAGGAGACAACAGGAAGACCTGCGCCCATCGCCTCTATTAACACCAAAGGAAGGCCTTCATACCTAGAACTTAATACAAATATGCTTGATTTAATATATTCATTATTAATATCTCGTATTGCATGGTTACAACGAACAACAGATGATAGCCCCAAATTAACAGCAATTGTTTGATAAGTATCAGAATCTCCATCACCATAAATATCCAATAACCATTCTGGATGAGATTTATAGACTATTTTCCATGCATTAATAAGCATATCAAACCCCTTCTGCCATGAATAGCGCCCAACTGCAATAACACGTTTCATATTGCAATCCGATTTGTCTATTGAAACGGATGTTACAAAATTCGGAATTACACTCACGTTGTCCAACTCTGTCCAATTCTGCCTATCCTCATTCGTTAAAACAATAAAGCGATCCAATTGTTTTAAACTACGAATAAGATTATTCATCCATATCTTACTAATCCACTTATTTACTCTTCTCGGTAAAAGACTCAAATTTAGTTGCCTATAAAATGTTCGAGCGAAATGTATTTCAGCAACTTTTTTGCTCCCGTCTTTAATCTTTGTAAGGAAATTAATTTCACGGCGTGTTATAGATACGGTTATATCCGGACGCAATTCCATTAAATATTGTGTTAACAACCGCTTGTACTTCCTCTGTTTCATCCAATAACAGATAATCTTCTTGAACAATGGCATTGTATCCAAATCATCAAAATTCATAACGATATCTTTTCGATGAATTTTATCAGACAAATGATAAAACGTCTTTTTTTCAGGATGCTCCGTTAGGACAATATACATTTCATTATCTGTATAATCTGCCAAATAATTAATCTTCTGGCTAATTATAGCACTCATACCATTAGGGGTATATAGCCCTCCATAAATATACAATATTTTCTTGGCCATCCTTGTCTATGACATCATTTTTCTGCAAAAATACAAAAAAAATTCAACATAACAATCATTTTTGTGGATAAAAACAGCTTATATTGCTTTTTTTAACTTACCAATTAGTCGGATTAATGGAATAAACAAAAAGACAGGCATGTGACCAATAAGTCCAAAAAAGAGATTGGGAACTATCCTTTCCTGAAACAAAAGAATATCCTTTAATGTCATAGGGTGTTGAAGTATCATACGCATTTCACGATTAGTAACTTTGGGTACGATCCTATCATTCTTTTGTATAATATGACAAACCATATAGAAACTATCCACTTCCAAGTTATAACAAAGGTAAGGCAAATATGACTTTCCTCGTAAGGCTATGCATTTATTCTTAAGTCGTTTTAATATGGAAGCGTTTTTTAGTATTTCTGATTTCTCATAACTAATACGACCTTGATAATGAGATAAAGAATCTTGACGACGCAAATAATGATAGGTTATATCAGGTAACAAAACCGCACTCTTTATCTTCGTCACCAACTCTGTTGTATATACCATATCCTCCCAATATGAGGCGTCAATAAACCGTACATTGGATTGACGCAAAAATTCTAAATTTATCAAATGATTGCAAACTGACACGTGAAAGATATGATTATTCTTATATGCATACATCGCCAATTCATCTTCTCCTCTCAATACCAAAGCATCTTTTTGATAACATTCTTTGGGGGAATTGCCTATACTATCAATAATCTCATAAGAGCCATAGGCAACTTGCACATGGTGCTGTATGATCGCATCATATAAAATCTGTATCGTGTTTGGTTCTATTGTATCATCGGAATCCATGAAATAAAGGAAACGGCCTCTGGCTTCGTCAATGATGCGGTTTCGGCTGTAACTGACACCTTTGTTCTTTTCATTCACCAAAATACGTATATCTTTGCCCCGAGGATGACTAGTCTGAAAACGTGAGATGACATCCATAGTCCCATCATGACCACAATCATCCACAATCAAAAATTCGATGTCTGAAAAAGACTGATTCAGAGCAGAATTCATCGTATCCTGAATATAATCAACAGATTGATATACAGGAATGCCGACGGTTACTTCATACTGCTCTTTCATAAACTATCAAACAAACGTTTCCACTTTTTGGCGACGACATCTATATTAAAACGCTGAACATTCTTTCTGGCATTCATACCCATCTCTGAAATCCGCTCCGGGTGATTGATCAATGACAGAATGGTATCAGCCATCTTCTCTATATGTCCATTCTCAACCAAAAGCCCGTCTTCACCATCTGTTATAATAGAACGAGGTCCCCAAAGACAGTCAAATGCAACGACAGGTAAACCGCAGGCCATCGCCTCCACAATCCCCATACCAAAACCTTCGAAACGGGACGTACACACAAAAAGGGAACTATCTAGGTATTCTTTTTGAACGTCGAAGATACTATCATTCAACCTACATCGTTTCTTATCCAAATTTAATGATGCGGCTATCTTCTCATAATAGGATTTGTTTCCATCTCCATATATATCTAACTCCCAATCATCACAGGCTCTCTCAACAATTACCCATGCCTTCAACAACATATCATAACCCTTTTCATCAAAATAGCGTCCAACAGCAATAATTCGTTGACGACGAACAGTAGGAAGCTGATCTGGATAGAATGGTAACGGATTGGGAATCACATCTACGCGAGGAATCTCTTGCCATGCTTGACGGTCATATTCTGTCAAAACAACAAAACGATCCAAGCGTTTCAGTTTTTCAACCAAACCGTGCTTCCAATAACTGGCAAAAATGGCTTTAAAAGGATTACTCCTATTGGGGGTAAAATTACGGTAATGAGCCCTGTTGATATGTATTTCGCCTATTTTTTTGCTACCATCGTGAATCTCTGTCAAAAAATTAATTTCACGACGTAACAGGCTAATGGTTATATCTGGCCTTATTCGATATAGTTCTTCTGTTAGTCTTTTCTTAAATAGCTTTTCTTTGGGAAAATAAAGGCACAAACGCTTAAAAAATGAGCAATGCCACATCTCTTCAAAATTAATATTCAGATTGAGGACCTTCACGCTTTTAGACAATGGGAAGAAATTGGGCTTATCATTACCGTCTGTAGTAATGATTGTTACATCATAACCATATATGTCTGCAAAATAGTTCGCCTTTAGGGTCAGGACGCGCTCAACTCCTCCTGCCATATATAACGACGGCGTGCAATAAACTATTTTATATCGCTTGCTTAACATATACACTACTATTTGTCGAATAATGAATCAAACATACTTCGCCATTTCAAAGAGATAGTATCCATTGAATAAGTATCTGCTTTCAACAATGCCGATTCGGATAAACGTGATATCTCATCTGGATGACTTATCAGTTCAGATAGCTTATCAGCCAACTGCTCCACATCTCCGTTCGGAACCAACAACCCGTCCACCCCATCAGAAATAATATCCTTTGGACCACACGGGCAATCAAAAGAAACACAAGGCAATCCACATGACATAGCCTCAACAAGTACCATACCAAAACCTTCAAAACGGGAACTAAATACAAAAATGGAACTATCTAAATATTCTTTTTTGATATCATTAGTCGGACCCAAAAGATGACAACGTTTCTTATCTATCTTAAGATCGTCTATCATCTTCTCATATGAATCCCTCGAACCTTGCCCAAAGACAACTAAGTTCCAATCTGTGTTTCGTTTTTCAACAATAGACCATGCCTTCAATAGCAAATCAAAACCCTTTTGATAAACATATCTTCCAACTGCAATGACTCGTTTTGAAGTAAGATCACTTTTCTGATCAATCTTAAAAGCCGACGGATTGGGTATGACTTCTATATTTTGTATCTCAGACCAATTCTGCTTATCCTCTTCCGTGAGAACAACAAATCGATCTAATTTTTGCAAATGGGATACTAAATTATTCATCCAAAATTTAGAAAACAAATTCTTGATGATATTAGAGTCTCCTGATTCAAAATTACGATAATTAGCTCTGTTTACATGTAATTCTCCAACTTTTTTACTACCGTCATGAATCTTTGATATAAAATTAATCTCACGCCTCAATAAGCTTATTGTTATATCAGGTCTGATCGTTATCAATTCAGCCGTCAGTTTCTTTTTGAACTTTCTTTGTTTCTTTAAATAAACAATGACTTTCTTAAGAAAAGAGCATGACCAAAGTTCCTCAAAATTGATATCCAGATTGACAACTTTGATTCTTTTTGAAAGCGGATAATATAAGGGGGTATCTTTTCCATCTGTCAATATAATCGAAATATCATAATTCAGAACATCAGCAAAATAATTGGCCTTGATGGTCAAGACTCGCTCTACACCACCAGCCATATAAAGAGCTGGTGTACAATAAACTATTTTATATCGCTTTTCCGCTTTCAATTGAGCAATCTTCTCTATTTTTGTGCAAATATAGATAAAAAATTTGGAATTATCAAGTTTTATGTCTATTTTTGCACTTATGAATATGAAAATATGTCTTCTTGTAGATTCTATCTTCTCTATAGGAGGGGTTCAACGCGTGACTGCTGTCATTGCCAAGGAATTGGCAAAAGAGTATGACGTGACGATTGTTACGTTTGATACCCCCAAAGATAAAGACACCACTCTATACGGTCTTCACGAAGCGGATATTCATTACAATTATTTTTCATACCCCAAAATCGGATTCATTAAAAACCTATGTTGCAAACTATACAGCGGTCTATACCTCAAATGTAAACCCCAATCCCAATGGGCATCGGATCTTTATTCATACAGTTCTTTCCCTTCTGAACTCAGGAATGCACTTGTTGAAGAATTAAGACAAGGAAATTATGACATCATTATTGGCGTCCATGCACCATTAGCAGCAAGATTAGCCACGATCCGCCCCAATCTCAAAAATGTAAAACTCATAGGATGGTTACACAATTCCTATCAGGCACTTTTCGGCGAAGGCTCTATGTATTTCGGCGAAAAAAGGAAAAGACACTATATCTATCAATTCCGGAAATTAGACCAAGTCATCGTCTTGTGTAAAAACGATGCACAACTATTTCATCAATACGATTCACAATTCACACCGATGGTCATCTATAATCCCCTAACTTTACGTCCTGGTAATCCATCCACAGGAAATACCAAACACTTCCTGGCTGTCGGGCGTTTCACTCCCTTACACAAGGGAATAGATCTTTTGATTTCTGCATTTCATCTGTTCGCAAAAAACAATACAGAATGGGAATTAGACATTGTTGGAGAAGGTCCAGAAGGTGACATTTATCAATCTCTCATTGACAAATACCATTTAGGAGACAGAGTCCACATCCATCCTTTCACCAACGACATCCAGTCCTATTATTCAAAAGCCCAAATATTTGTATTGAGTTCACGATGGGAAGGTATGCCATTGGTTCTTGTTGAAGCCATGTCGCACGGCCTCCCCCTCATCACATCAGACCTTCCTGTATGCAAAGAGATCATCGGTGATTTTGGCCTATTTTTTAAAAATGGAGATATACAGGATCTGTCCAAAAAACTTGAAGAAGCAACAACTATAGACTGGCAAAAGAAATCACAACAAGCGCTCGTAATAGCACATGAATTTGAGATTTCTTCTATTATAAAGCAATGGAAGAACTTGATGGAGAATTAAGCTTCGTCAAGCACACGCTTCATCTGAATTTTCCATGACAGGTGTTCCACCGTGTTCCGGATTTCCTGTGGATGGAATTGATGCTGGTCGATGAAATTAATGATCTGCTGAATATCTATTGGTGATTCATCAGGGACTGCCTTAATGACATAAGGTTGCTGGTCGAAATCACTATCCTGCTCACTATATATAAAAGGTATACCACGAGTAGCATATTCACGATTCTTCAAGGTCTTTATTGCAGTGATACCACTGCGATGACGAGCCAAGCTACCTATGGCAAAACAACACTGATTAAAAACCATATTAAGTTGATCGCCAAAGAGCTGATCGTGGAAAACAACCTTATCCCGAATTCCATATTTATCCATCAGTTCGGAAAAACCCGGCGCATGAATAGAGTCATACATCTCACTCTTCCAAACACCGCCTACGATATGGAAAAACACCTGACGAGGAAGACTGGTATTCTTGTAGTACTCGCCTAAACCAGCAATCAACCTATCGAAGCCATGCCAATAATGAACCTCTGCGACACCTATCAGATGAATGGAGCCATCAGACGGTTTCTGGTATTGATGCAAAGGAATACTATCCATATCCACACCATTGCTGATCCGAATGGTTCTTTGTCCAAAAATTCTTTCGGCATCAGAGAAGGTAACGATCGCATTCATCTGGCAAGACAACTGATGACGGAACAACTGATCAACTTTCAGACTCAGTCTCGTCATGAAAGGGAAACCTACAAACTCCTGATCATAGGGATAGGTTGGTATTTCAGTAACAGACTTAACACCCAGTTTCTTGAGTTTTTTGAAAAGACGAATGAGAAAAGGATTGGCATTCTGAAAGCAACGGGCATAAACAAACTGAATGTTCCTTTGGCGACAATAGTCATAAATGCAATCATAACTGATGCGCTGAAGGATCCCTGCAAAAGCACATTTGCCATAATCCTTTATGACTTCATCGTCAACAAAGCGACAACGATGACCGTTTTTATCGAAATCATAATAACAAAGATGTACTTCATGACCATTCTCACGAAGTCCCTTAACTTGATAATGTATTTTCTTACTGATACCACTGACTTCAGAGAAGCCGTGATAAACTAAGAAAAGGATCTTCATAACTCTCCTTACCTTTTTAAAAATTTAGTCCCATCACCTTCTCCACAATCGGGGCCATATCGTAATATTTGTACTCAGCCAGATGACCTCCGAGGATGAGGTCCGGCTCCTGATCAGCCAAGTCCTTATACTGCTGATAAAGGGACATATTCCGTTCGTCATTCACACTGTAATAGGGTTCCCTGCCCTCTCTCCACTCAGATGAGTATTCACGGGAGATGACAGTCTTTGGACACTTGTAAACATCGTCGCCAAACATCTCGAAATGCTTGTGCTCAATGATACGGGTATAGGGTACCTCTGCATCGGTGAAGTTCATGACGGCGTTACCCTGGTAGTTGGGCATATCAAGAACCTCCTCCTCAAAACGTACCGTACGATATTCCAGTTTACCGAAACGATAGTCGTAATACTCGTCCAACTTTCCTGTGTATAATATCTTATCGGCAATTTGTTCCCAATGCTGACGGTCATCAAAGAAATCGGTATTCAACTTGATATCCACACCTTCGAGCATACCATCAATGAGTTTATTAAAGCCTCCCATCGGAATACCCTGGAAACGGTCGTTGAAATAATTATTGTCGTGGACGAAACGAACCGGCAGACGTTTGATGATAAACGCAGGGAGTTCACTACACTTCCGCCCCCACTGTTTCTCGGTATAGCCCTTAATCAGGATCTCATAGATATCCTTGCCGATCAACAACTGCGCCTGCTCCTCTAGATTACGAGGCTCAGTAACGCCATCGGCCTTCATACGTTCCAAAGCTTCCTGCCGTTGTTCCTCAATCTTAGCCTGAGCCTCAGCCGGTGTCAGCACACCCCACATCTGATAGAAGGTATTCATATTGAACGGCAGATTATACTGCTTGCCTTTATAATTGGCTATCGGTGAATTAGTATAACGGTTAAACTCAACGATGGAGTTCACGAACTCCCACACTTTCTTATTAGAGGTATGGAATATATGGGCACCATACTTATGGACATTGATGCCCTCAATGTTCTCACAATAGATATTTCCGCCCAAATGATTGCGCTTATCAATGACCAAGCAACGCTTACCCTGGCGATGTGCCATACAGGAGAAAGTTGCGCCATAGATACCTGCGCCGACAATCAAATAGTCATACTGTTTATCCATAATTCGCTTATTTTTCTGCAAAAATAACAAAAAATTTGGATATATGCAAATATATTCGTATTTTTGTCGTCGTAAACTGAATAATCAGATGAATAACGAATCTGTCAGACAAAAGTTCAAAGGCAATCCGAAGCTGAAACGGCTAGTGGACTGGATGATTATGAACCAGGTGGAAACACGCCCAAGATGGTATGTCCGCCTGCTGGCTCCCCTCTACCAACACCGAGGCAGACACTCGGTGATTCACCGTTCTGTGAGGATGGACACACCACCCTATCGGAAGTTCCGCTTGGGTAGTTATTCGGTCATCGAATCAGGTGCCTGCATCAACAATGCTGTGGGGGATGTCATCATCGGCGAT
>Ga0265298_10006854_pt1 | contig 13975 bp, 11 predicted proteins | sample AusTroGonzalo_MG_3_FD_193486 | JGI IMG/M metagenome (GOLD analysis project Ga0265298, IMG submission 193486) | Bovine rumen microbial communities from tropical cattle in Woodstock, Queensland, Australia - Gonzalo_01 | ecosystem: Host-associated > Mammals > Digestive system > Stomach > Rumen ...
AAGAGCCTCGATACCTGCGTTGATTACGCGCTCGTCACCTGTGAGTCCTGTATATGCGTTGGAACCGAACATCATGATCTTGTGACCGTCCATGGTGACCTCGGTTCCCTGTTTGCTGGTTATCTGGCGGAAATAAGGATAGATACCCTTCTCCATCATCTGCTGGGGCAGGGTGTATTCTGCCAGTCTCTGGTGTAAAAGATCCATAGTACACTACTTTTAAACGCGGCAAAGTTACGAAAAAATTTTAATATGTATATTATGAGGAATTTTTGCTAACTTTGAAAGTTTAATGAAGAATCATATTTAATGGCATATGGAAGAGCGTAAATTGAACTTTCTGGAAGAAATCATCGAAAAGGACCTGGCAGAGGGTAAAGTGGACAGCATCATGACCCGTTTCCCTCCGGAGCCAAACGGTTACCTGCACCTTGGCCACGCCAAGAGTATCTGCCTTAACTTTGGCCTTGCGCAGAAGTACGGCGGCAAAACCAACCTCCGTTACGATGATACCAATCCCACAAAGGAGGACACCGAGTATGTGGATTCCATCAAGGAAGATATCAAATGGCTCGGCTTCCAGTGGGACAAGGAGCTGTATGCAAGCGACTATTTCGACCAGCTTTACGAATGGGCGGAGGAGCTCATAAAGAGGGGACTGGCCTATGTGGACGACCAGACCCAGGACCAGATCCGTGAAAACCGCGGCACAGTGGACAAGCCCGGCACCCCCAGCCCCTGGCGGGACCGTTCCGTGGAAGAGAACCTGAAGCTTTTCCGTGAGATGAAGGCCGGCAAGTACGCAGAAGGGGAGAAGGTTCTCCGTGCCAAGATAGACATGGCCCATCCCAACATGATGTTCCGCGACCCTCTTCTGTACCGCATCAAGTTTGCCCATCATCACCGTACCGGAGATAAGTGGTGCATCTATCCCATGTACGACTTTACCCACGGCCAGTGCGATTCCATTGAGCATATCACACACAGCATCTGCACCCTTGAGTTCGACGTCCATCGTCCCCTGTACGACTGGTTCATCGAGACATTGGGCATTTACCCCTCTCATCAGTATGAGTTTGCCCGCCTGAACCTCACCTATACGCTGATGTCCAAGCGCAAGCTCCTGGAGCTGGTGCAGAAGGGCCTGGTGAGCGGTTGGGACGATCCCCGCATGCCCACCCTCTGCGGTGTCCGCCGACGCGGCTATACAGCCAATGCCCTCAAGATGTTCTGTGACAAGATCGGCGTCAGCAAACGCGACCAGCTCATGGATATCCAGCTCCTCGAGTGGTGCGTCCGCCAGGACCTGAACGAGCGCGCAAACCGCTACATGGTGGTCCAGGACCCCATCAAGCTCACCATAACCAACTGGCCTGAGGGTAAGGTGGAATGGTTCGACTGCCCCCTCAATCCTGCAGATCCGGACGGTGCAAAGCGCCGCGTCCCCTTCACCGGAAATCTTCTCATCGAAAGGGCCGATTTCATGGAGGACGCCCCTAAGAAATTCTTCCGCCTCAAGCCGGACGGCGAGGTCCGCCTCAAATATACTTACATCGTCAAGTGCAACGAGGTTATCAAGGACGATAATGGAGAAATTGTCGAGCTCAAGTGCACGTACGACCCTTCACCGGAATATCGTCCCGTCAAGGGAACCATCCACTGGGTGGCCCGGGAATACGCCAAAGAGCTGGAACTCCGTAATTACGACCGCCTCTTCACCCTGGCCGATATGTCCCAGGTCCCGGAAGACAAGGACTACAAGGATTTCCTGAACCCGGAGAGCCTGGTCATAGGCAAGGGTTATGCAGAGCCCGCCCTTCTGGACGATGCCTCTGGCATTGCAGTCCAGTTTGAGCGTACCGGCTACTACGTCCTTGACAAGGATGCCACCCCTGAGAAGCCGGTCTTCAACAAGACTACGTCACTGAAAGATTCATATAAACCAGAATAATAGATCCTTCGCTTCGCTCAGGATGACAACATGCTGTCATTCTGAGGAGCGTAACGACGAAGAATCTAAATGACAGGTGGATCAATATCAGAAAACAGCAGGAGGATAGCGCGAAACACTATCCTTCTGTATTTCCGTATGCTGGTGATGCTGGTCATCGGCCTGTTCACTTACAGGGTTATTCTGAGGTCCCTGGGAGTGACGGATTACGGTGTGTATAGCGCCGTAGGCGGCGTGGTGACCATGTTCATGCTGGTGATGAACACCGTGAGCGGGGCCATCAGCCGGTATATCACCGTGGGGCTTGGAAAAGGGGACCCGGAGCGTCTGAAGACCATTTTCGGGACATCGCTCACCATTATGGCGGGCTTCTGCCTTGTGATTATCCTGCTCACGGAGACCATCGGCCTGTGGTACCTTAACAACAAGATGGTAATACCTCCGGACCGTCTGGAAACTGCCAGGATTGTGCTTTATACGTCCCTGATGGTGCTGGTGGTTAACCTTATGTGCATGCCTTATACGGCAGTCATCACCGCTCATGAGCACATGGATGCCTATGCGTACATAAGCGTCCTGGAGGCCGTGTTGAAACTTGCCGTGGCGCTGGCCGTATGGTTGTCGCACGGGGACAGGCTGGCTGTTTACGCCTGGATGCTCTTCCTGGTTGCCATTCTGATCCGCAGCGCATACGTGTGGTACTCCATGAAGCATTTCGACGAGGCCATGACCGGCTTCCGCTTCAACGGCCCGCTGATAAAGGAGATGGGCGCATTTGCCGGATGGAATTTCATCGGCAGCGGCACATACATGGTTAATACCCAGGGCGTGAACCAGCTCATGAACCATTTCTTCGGAGTTGGCATGAACGCAGCTCGCGGTGTTGCCGATAAAGTTGAACAGATTGTCCGCCAGTTTGCAACCAATATAGCCCTGGCGCTTAATCCCCAGCTCACCAAGTCATACGTGAGCGGCAACAAGGATTATGCCTTTGAACTTGTATGCAAGGGCTCCAAATACTATTTCTGGGTGCTGCTGGTTATCTCTATCCCGTTCTTTACGGATGCTGAGACCATCCTGAACCTGTGGGTAGGGGAGGTTCCGCCGGAGGCAGCGCTTTTCACAAAGCTCACGCTTCTGTGCTTCCTGGTTGACTATACACCAAATACACTCATTGCGTTAGCGCAGGCCAATGGCCGTGTCAAGCGATTCTACCTGCTTTCCAGTGCGGTGGCCATTCTGGTTTTCCCGCTTGCGTGGATTTTATATGCCAATGGTGCGGCAGCATGGACTGCGTACGCCCTTTTCATCGGCTTTTATATCCTTAAAGCCGCAGTGATGCTGCAGATTGTCCAAAATGATACCGGCCTTTCCGTGAAGAAATACCTTAAAGAGGCCATCTTCCCTGCGGTTTTTCCCGGTGCGCTTGTGATGCTGGTGATTTCTCCTCTCCACCGTCTCCTTCCGGAGGCCTGGTGGACATTCCTCGTTATTGCTGCCGCGGGTGTCATTCTCATGGCCATCGGTGTCTGGAATTACGGCCTCACCCCCGGGGAAAAGGCCTTTGTCAAAAGTAAAATCGGCAGGAAATGAAAACGAAAATAGTATATATCCTGGTTAGTTCGGGGGTCGATGTATATACGGAGCAGGCCTGGGTGAGCGCTTATTCCGCCCGCCTCCGGAACCCCTCTGCGGAGATGGTGTTGCTGGTGGATTCGGAGACCATCGTCCCTGAGCCCATGGCCGCCCTCTTCAACGAGGTCTGCAAAGTGGAATTCCCCGCGGAGATACCGCCCATGAAGCGCTCCCGCATCCTGAAAACGGGCATGCGCGCCATTGTAAAGGGGGATTTCTTATACATTGATGCCGATACGATAGTGGCCCGCCCGCTGGACGATATCGACACTGTGGCAGCGCCCCTTGCCGCCTGCCGTGACCTTCACGCCCCTTTCGCGGAGCACCCCCATCGAACCGCCACCATCAATATGTGCCGGCGCCTGGGCTTCGACGCCACGGGTGTGGCCGATTACTTCAATTCCGGCGTGATGCTGGTGAAGGATACGCCGGAAAACCACGCCTTCTTTGAGGCCTGGCAGAAGAATTACCTTGCCGGGTACGATGCCGGCATCCGCCCGGACCAGCCTTCGCTTGCCCAGACCAGCGCCGCCGGCGCCATTGCCCTCCTTCCTGACGAGTGGAACTGCGAGGTGCAGAACGGGGTCCGTTATCTGCGGGATGCATATATCGTCCATTACATGGTAACCAACGTGGGCTCCGGACCGCAGGACAGCCTGTTCCTCCTGAACAACCGGGATGTGCTTCTTCGCATGCGCTCCGCCGGTGGAATAACTGACGAAATCCTCTCGGTGGTGGAAGACCATTTCAAAGGCTACGCTCCTGTAACCCAAGTGTTTGCCGGGGACGATATTTTTCTTTTCCGCACCCGCAGGTACCGCTGGCTGCGTGGCCATTTTCGCCGCGGCAAATGGTCTCTGTGCGAGTTCATTTTAAAAGTTAAAGACCACCTCCTATGCCGAAAGTAAGCGTCATCATACCCAGTTACAATCTGGGGCAGTATATAGTGGAGACTCTGGAAAGCGTAGCGGCCCAGACTTATACGGACTGGGAGTGCCTCATTGTGGAGAACGGTTCTACTGACGGATCGTTGGGGATTGTGAACGACTACTGCTATCACGACACCCGCTTCATCCCCGTAGTGTATAAGGAGAACATCGGTGTGGCGGCTGCGCGTAACCGCGCTCTTGAGCTTGCAGAAGGGGAGTATATTCTCTTCCTTGATGCTGACGATTTGATTGCACCCGGCTACATGGCTGCTGCAGTGGAGGCGCTTGATGCAGATCCGTTGTTGACTGTTGTGTACGGCAGGGGTCAGCGTTTTGGAGCGGAGACCGCATGGGACCTTCCTCCGTTTTCCATGGACACAATGTTGGCGCGTAACTGCTTGTATATAAGCTGCTTTTTCCGTAAAACTCAGGCGGCCGCATTTGATCCTTCATTTAAGTCGGGATATGAGGACTGGGACTTCTGGCTGTCCTTATTGGAGCAGTTTGAACAGCCGCATGTGCTCCAGCTTCCGGAAGTGTACTTCTTTTACCGTACTCGCCGTGGCTCCCGTAATGCCGGCGTAACTGACGAGGCGTTGAAGGATATTCGTTTCAAGCTTTGGGAAAAGCACAAGTCCTTGTACGCCAAGTATTTCTGCAATCCTTTGGAAACTGTGGAGTATAAGCGTATGGAGCGCAGTTTTCTCAAGGCTTCCCGCTGGTCTCTGGTGTGGAAACTCCGCATTATCTGTCGTAAACTGTTTGCATGAAGCGCGTCCTTGTCATATTAGTCACCCATAACGGTATGCACTGGCTTTCACGTTGCCTTGGCTCAGTGGCTCCGTCCGGAAAAAACGCCAATTTTCCGGACGGACAGGTACTAACGGATGTGTATGTGGTTGACAACGACTCTACGGATGGCAGTGCAGACTGGATTCAGGCTAACTATCCGGCTGTGAAACTTGTGCGCAGTGCGGACAACCTGGGTTTCACCCTTGCCAACAATCTTGGTTTTGACTACGCTATGGCCAAAGGTTATGACTATGTCTATCTCCTGAACCAGGATGCCTGGCTGGAGGAAGGCGCCATTGAAAAGCTTGTTGCCGCGGCAGAGGCCCATCCGGAGTATGCCGTTCTTAGCCCGCTCCAAATGACGGATGGATTTAGGGAGTATGATAATCAGTTTGCCAAGTTAATGACGGTTCCGGAGGGTATACACTTCCTGAATCGTCGCTTCGCGACCCCTCCCACTTTGTGGGCCCCTCCCTCTTATGATGCCGAGGGTGGCACAGATTCCGGAAGTGTATACCCTCCGGAACCTATTTCCATACCGCGTGTTATGGCGGCGCATTGGCTGATGCGTATGGAGGCAGTGAAGCAGGTGGGAAAGTTCAGCGAATTGTTTCCGTATTACGGGCAGGACGATGACTGGTGCAACAGGGCAAAGTATCATGGCTGGAAGATAGGCATCGTTCCTCAGGCACGTGCAGTCCATGACAGGGCGCAGCGTAAGGAGTCCAAAGACCGCATAATTGACCGCAACTACAGAGTTGGCTCCCTTGTCCGCCTCTGTGATATAAACCGTCCACTTTGGGAGCGATTCCTGTTTGTTTGTCTTTTTACGCTGGTGAAATCGGTCAAATACTTTAGTTTTCTTCCAATCAAGCACTTCATCGGCATTTGTAAAAAACTGCCGGATTTAGTAACTTTGCGAAATTCATATAAATAGATTATGGCAGTAGCAGATATACTTAAAAAGATATTCGGATCCAAGAGCGACAGGGACATGAAGGCTGTAAGGCCTTATCTGGATAAGGTCCTTGCTGTTTATCCTGAGATAGATGCGCTTTCAAATGACGGCCTGCGTGCACGCACGGAGGCTTTGAAGGCAAAGATTGCGGCAGTTGAAAAACCGTTCGAGGACCGCATTGCAGAGATTAAGGCCCAGTTGGAGCAGGACCTTCCGGTATCCCAGAAGGAATCCCTTGCAACGGAAAGCGACAAACTTGTAAAGGATGAGGACGATGCCATTGAGGTGGTCCTCAACGAGGTTCTTCCTGAGGCCTTTGCCATCATGAAATCCACAGCAAGGCGCTTTGCCCAGAATGAGACCGTTGAAGTAACGGCATCGGAATTTGACAAGCAGCTTGCTGCAGAAGGCCGCGACTTTGTTTCCATCGAGGGAGACAAGGCAATTTGGAAAAACCACTGGGTTGCAGGCGGCAACGAGATTAAGTGGGACATGGTCCACTACGATGTCCAGATTATAGGCGGTATAGTCCTTAACGGCGGTGTCAAGACCAACAAGGAACAGCGCGGCATGATTGCGGAAATGGCAACGGGTGAAGGTAAAACCCTGGTTGCAACCCTGCCTGTGTTCCTTAACGCACTTGCCGGAAAGGGTGTCCACCTGGTTACCGTGAACGACTACCTTGCCAAACGTGACTCCGAATGGATGGGCCCCGTCTATATGTTCCATGGCCTTTCCATCGACTGCATCGACAAGCACCAGCCCAACTCCGATGCCCGCCGCAAGGCATATCTCTGCGACATTACCTACGGCACAAACAATGAGTTTGGCTTTGACTACCTGCGTGACAACATGGCCACCCGCATGACGGACCTTGTCCAGCGCAAACACCACTTTGCAATAGTGGACGAGGTTGACTCTGTCCTCATCGACGATGCACGTACCCCTCTCATTATCTCCGGCCCTATGGAAAAGGCCTCGGGGGACGAGCAGTTCATGGAGTATCGGCCCTATGTAGAGAACCTTTATAATAAGCAGCGCTCCTTAATCACCAATACGCTCAATGAGTCCAAGAAACTGATTGCCGCCGGCAATGAGGCCGAGGGCGGTAAGCTTCTGTTCCGCTGCTACAAGGGCTTGCCCAAATACCAGCCCCTTATCAAGTTCCTGTCGGAACCGGGTATGAAGGCCCTGATGCAGAAGACGGAAGCCTACTACATCCAGGACAACGAGAGGGAAATGCCCGCCGTCACGGACGAGCTCTACTTTGTGATTTCTGAAATCCAGAATAGCGTGGACATGACGGACAAGGGCCACGACGAGCTTGCCAAGAGCGTAAACGATCCCGAGTTTTTCGTCCTCCCGGACATGGGCTCCGCTATTGCCGAGATTACCCACGACGCCAGCCTCACCCCCGCGGAAAAGGCGGAGAAGAAGGACGCCCTCATGGAGGATTTCTCCCTCAAGAGCGAGCGCGTACACACTGTGATCCAGCTGCTTAAGGCATACGCAATGTTCACCAAGGACATCGACTACGTGATTGTGGACAACAAGGTGAAAATTGTTGACGAAAGCACCGGACGTATTATGGAGGGCCGCCGCTGGAGTGACGGTCTTCATCAGGCCGTTGAGGCTAAGGAAAACGTTAAGGTGGAAGCCGCTACCCAGACATTCGCCACTGTCACCCTTCAGAACTACTTCCGTATGTATCACAAGCTTGCAGGTATGACCGGTACGGCAGAAACGGAAGCCGGCGAGTTTTGGGACATCTATAAACTGGACGTTGTGGTAATCCCCACCAATCGTCCGGTAATCCGCGACGATCAGGACGATATAATCTACAAGACCAAGAAGGCCAAGTTCAACGCCGTCATCGACAAGGTGGTAGAGCTTTCCAACGCCGGAAGGCCCTGCCTGGTTGGTACCACGGACGTTGAGACTTCAGAGCTTCTTGCCCGAATGATGCGTATGCGCGGCATCCACGCCGATGTCCTGAACGCTAAGGAGCACGCCCGCGAAGCTGAAATTGTTGCTCACGCAGGTCTCACCGGACACGTGACCATCGCCACCAATATGGCTGGTCGTGGTACCGATATCAAGCTTGCCCCGGAGGTCAAGGCCGCCGGCGGTCTGGCAATCATCGGCACCACCAGGCACGACAGCCGCCGTGTTGACCGCCAGCTCCGTGGTCGAGCCGGACGTCAGGGGGACCCCGGTTCCAGCTGCTTCTACATCTCCCTGGAGGACGACCTCATGCGTAAGTTCGGCTCCGAAAGGATAGCCGGCGTGGTTGATAAACTGGGCATGAAGGACGATGAGGCCTTGGTTTCCGGAATGCTTTCAAAGTCCATTGAGACTGCTCAGAAGAAGGTTGAAGAGAATCACTTCGGGTGGCGCAAACGCACTTTGGAGTACGATGACGTCATGAATTACCAGCGCGAGGCTGTTTATGCACGCCGCCGCAACGCCCTGTCCGGAGAGCGCATTGAGATTGACGTTCAGAACATGATGACGGACACGGCAATGATTCTGGCGGAGCAGGCACAGGGAATGCCTTACGAGGAGTTCGAGGAATTTATCATCGCCAAGCTCTCCATCGACCTTGGTTTTGACGCAGAGTGGTATGCAGAGGCCAAGCCGCGTGAGATTGCGGAGAAACTTGCCGCCCACATGCAGGAGGTTTATGACCGCCGTATGGAAACCATGATTCAGAAAGTGAATCCGGTTATCAAGCAGGTGTATGAAAAGCAGGGACAGATGTATGAGAACATTGCCATCCCTATTACCAACGGCAAGAAGCAGCTCACTTTGTCTGTGAACCTTAAGAAAGCATACGAGACGGAAAGCCGCGAGATTGCCAAGGCTCTTTCACGTAGCATAATTCTTTACTACATAGATGATTACTGGAAACAGCATCTGCGTGACATGGATGACCTGCGCCAGAGTGTGCAGAATGCCGCTTATGAGCAGAAAGATCCTCTTGTAGTGTACAAGCTGGAGAGCTATAATCTCTTCACAGACATGCTGGAGAAGTTGAACGAGGAGGTCCTGACATTCCTGCTCAGGGCATTCATTCCGCTTAGGGACGCCAGCGACGCCCGTGAGGCGCGTCCTGCGCAGCGCCCCCAGAGAGGTATGCAACAGCTCCGCACCAATGACCCCTCTCAGCTTTCCACCAACGGAGAGCAGCAGTCCCGCATGCCTGTAAGGGTGGACAAGAGAGTTGGACGAAATGATCCATGCCCTTGCGGCAGTGGCCTTAAATACAAGAACTGCCACGGTAAAGGATTGGTATAACCTTTGTCATTCGGAGTGACTTGTCATTCTGAGCGAAGCGAAGAATCTGAAAAAATATGGCAACAAAAATGGATAATTCAGTAAACGTAAACGAAGTAAGCCGCATTGCGGCTGGAACCGTCTTCAAAGGCGAACTCTCATCTCCTGGTGATATCCGTATCGACGGAGAGTTCGAAGGAAAGATTTTCTCAAAGGGCCGCGTGGTTGTTGGAGATAAGGCCAAAGTCAAAGGCGATATTGTCTGCGTAAACGTGGACTTTTGCGGTACCATGGCAGGTAATTTCTTTGTTAAGGAGACTCTCTCACTCAAGAGTGGCTGTAAAGTAGACGGAGACCTTAATGTCAAGCGTCTTCAGGTTGAACTTGACGCAAAATTCAACGGCTCCTGCCGCATGATTGATGACGCCCAGTTTGACAAGCTTTCCACCCAGCTAGGCGCCGCCCCCGCAAAGCCCATCGCTCCGGACCCCGCAAAACCGTAATTTGCAATTCGCTGATTTCTAGCTAGTTATTGAAAGTACCCAGGTACCTTGGTACCCGGGTACTTTTGTTAAATGCCTGAGTATTAAATAGTTACTAATCACAATCTGTGGGTGGGATACAAAAAAAGGGAGGTACCAGCCTCCCTTTTCTGAGCCACTCATCAGGCTCGAACTGACGACCTGCGCGTTACGAATGCGCTGCTCTACCGACTGAGCTAAAGTGGCAAACCGGCTACTTGAACCGGGACTGCAAAGATACGATATTTTTTTGTATTTTTGCACATTAAAAGAATAATATGAAATCTGACATTGTTGTTATTGGCGGAGGAGCCGCCGGCCTTATGGCAGCCATTGGAGCCGCCCAGGTATTGTCCCACAGTGAAAACGGCGGAACAGTGACCGTTCTTGAGAAGATGCCCAAGGCCGGGCGCAAGGTAATGATTACCGGCAAAGGCCGATGCAATTTCACCAATGTCAAACCGTGGGAAGATTTCAGTGCCCACGTCAAAACCGACACCAACTTCCTTAGTCCGGCATGGCATAACCTTACCCCGGAGGGGCTCATTGAGCTCATGAAGGTCAACGGTATGCGTGCAGTAGTTGAGCGAGGAGACAGGGCATTCCCGGCCTCCCACAACGCAGGGGACGTGGTTGATACCCTGCTCCGTGCCTGCACCCTGGCCGGCGTAAAGGTGGTAACGGACTGCGAGGTCAAGACCATCGACCCTGTGAAAAACGGCTTCAGCCTTGACTGCGTGCAGACCTCAAGGAAACAAGTGAAGATTAGGGTCGATGATCCCCGCAAACTGAAGCCGGGAAGGCCTGCGCCCACTCGCGAAGAGATAACCATCGAGCCGGTTGAATACGTTTGCCGTAAACTCATCATCGCCACAGGCGGCCTTTCATATCCCGGGACCGGCTCCACGGGGGACGGGTACATGTGGGCCGAGGAAATCGGCCATAAGATTGAACCCTGCTTCCCTTCACTGACGGCGTTGGTGCCGGTTGGCTATAAGGAGGAGAACCCGTTGGCAGGAGAAATCAAGCAGGCCTTCCGCGGACGCACCGTCTATGGCAAGGCAAAGGAGCGCAAGATTGCCCCTCTGCCGGCTTGGTATCCAAAATTTGCCAGGCACATCGAAAGGATTACCCCTATGACCGAAAGGGGCGAGCTCTTTAATGGCAATACCCTTGAAAATGTGCAGCTTACACTGATTGTTAACGGTACTGCGGTGCAGAGCGAGTTCGGCGACATAGAGTTTACCGACGGCGGCCTGGAGGGTCCCCTGGGCTTCATGGTAAGCCGCCGCGCCGTACAGGCGCTGAACAATGGGCAGAAGGTAGCAGTGAGCATCGACCTTAAACCCGCCGTTGAGCTGGAGAAGTTGGATGCCGACGTGCACAAGCTCTGGGACGAGGTAATTCACGACGAGCGCTCCAAGGGTATGCCTTTCCGCCGCCTGTTCCGCATCATGCTCGGGAAACTCATGCCATGGAACCTTACAATAGCGTTTCTGGATACAAACCAGCAGGTTTCTGTGGACACCCTGGCATCGGCCATGAAGGACTGGCGCATGGACATTGCCGGATTCGTGGGCTTTGAGAGGAGTGTAGTTACTGCCGGAGGCATCGACACTGCCGAGGTTGTTGCAAAGACTCTGGAGTCCAAGAAGCAGCCCGGCCTCTACTTTGCCGGCGAGGTCCTTGACATGGACTGCGATACTGGCGGATACAACCTCCACGCCGCCTTCTCTACAGGATATCTGGCTGGAGAATCTGCAGCAAAATCATTATAAATATGGATAAAAAATCTTACGCATTTGGAATGAGCGTGGCGTCCAGCTTTTATCAGCAGGGGATACACGTGAACAACGTTGATGACTTTCTGGCAGGGCTTAAAGCCATGCTTACCGGAGCAAAACCCGCAATTAGCCTGGAAGAGGCAGGGGAGGCTCTTGAGGCTTTTTATAACGACCTTGAGAAAGAGGCGTCGGAACGCAATTCTGCAGCTGGGGCAGCGGCTAAGGCTGAAGGAGAGAAGTTCCTGGCGGACATGGCTAAGGATGCCAGCGTCAAGGCTACTCCCAGCGGCCTCATGTATAAAGTGATCAAGGAAGGCACTGGCCGCAAACCCAAGGCCACGGACAAGGTTTACTGCCACTATGAGGGCACTTTCCCCAACGGGCAAATCTTTGACAGTTCATACAAGAGGGGAGAACCCATTGAATTCGGCCTCAATCAGGTTATCAAGGGCTGGACAGAGGGTCTTCAGCTCATGAGTGAGGGCTCCAAGTACGAGCTCTATCTCCCGTACCACCTCGCTTACGGCGAGAACGGCACCGGCGGAATCCCTCCGTACAGTGCGCTGAAGTTTGTGGTGGAGCTTATTGAGGTACGATAAATAGATCCTTCGTCGCCACGCTCCTCAGGATGACAAATATTGAAGTCTTCGCCTTAGTCACCGGGGTGATTTATGTCATTCTGGAGATAATGCAGAAGAATGCCATGTGGGTGGTGGGGATTCTCACCGCGTCTGCGTGTGCGTTCAGTTTTGCGGTGAACCACGTGTGGGCGTCGATGGGACTCAACATATACTATGTGGTGATGTCGGTAATCGGCTTCTGCAAGTGGCGGAAAGACGGCGCACAAGTGTCTGAGGGGGAGATACATCTGCATCCTGTTACAAAGGGGACGGCATTTTGGAGTGCCGTTGCTGCAATGGCGGGAACTCTGTTTTTCCTTTGGATTCTTCGCATTACAGGTGATGCCGCCCCTGAACTTGACGCTGCGGCTACGGTCCTCAGTATCATCGGCACCTGGTGGTTGGCAATGTCCCACTTGGAGCAGTGGTTTATCTGGATTGTGGCCGATATTATTACCACCACTCTCTGCATTGTCACTGGGCAGTATGCCATGGCAGTGCTGTACTTTGCGTATATTCTTTCTGCGGTATATGGGTATTTCCATTGGAAAAGACATGGAAAGTATTTAACTTAGCAAGTTAGATTCTTCACTGCGCTCAGAATGACAGAAGACGGCTCAGAATGACAAAAAGGGTTATAGTAGATATTGGCGCGACCAATGCCGATTGGGCAGTTTCCGACGGGAGGGTAATCCGGACGGAAGGGTTCAATCTGGCGCATACCCCTCGGGAAAAGCTGGAAGCCATACTGGACGGAGCGGCAGCGGGAATCGGCCCGGATGTGGATGAGGTGCATTTTTATGCAGCCGGTCTGGTGGCGGAAAGCCCTTTGGATTTGGGCCGATGGTTCCCAGGCGCAAGCGTGGAATACGCATCGGACATAGTGGCTGCGGCAAGGGCGCTCTTTGGCAGGCGGAAAGGCATCGCCGCAATCATGGGCACAGGCGCCAGTACATGTCTCTGGGACGGAGAAAAGATATCGGCAAAGATTCCGTCCGGCGGATTTATTCTTGGGGACGACGGTAGCGCCTCTGTGCTTGGCCGCCTCTTTGTGACCGACTGGCTCAAGGGTATCGTCCCTTCCGGAATTGCCCGCAGTTTTGAGCAGGAGTTCAGTGCCGATTACCCCACAGTTGTGCGTAATGTGTATGGAGGAGATGCTCCGGCAAAGTATCTTGGGAGCATCGCGCCCTTTGTGATCCGTCACTATACGGACCCATATGTCAAGGCCCTTGTGGACGATAATTTCGGCCGATTCTTCCAGCGCTCAGTCCTTCCTTACGGTGACTGGCCCCTTGGAATAGTGGGCGGATTTGGCTGGGCCTACAGGAATATCGTCACCGAGGTTGGGAAAAAATACGGTGTTAGGTTGGAAACAATAATGGAATCCCCCCTGCAGGGTTTACTGAAGTATCATGGCGTATAAAGAAGAGTATCCTTCGGAACTGCTGGCCAATGCGGTGGAGGCAATCAGTTCGCTCCCCGGAGTGGGCAGGCGCAGCGCTTTGC
>Ga0265298_10006855_pt1 | contig 13973 bp, 7 predicted proteins | sample AusTroGonzalo_MG_3_FD_193486 | JGI IMG/M metagenome (GOLD analysis project Ga0265298, IMG submission 193486) | Bovine rumen microbial communities from tropical cattle in Woodstock, Queensland, Australia - Gonzalo_01 | ecosystem: Host-associated > Mammals > Digestive system > Stomach > Rumen ...
ATACGGGGCAATGGCTGTGGAACACAGGGGAAACGACCCGCGAAATAACCGTTGACACGGGTTGGAGCTACATATACCGCGTCACTTACACGAATAAGAATGGTGTAAAGAGCCAACTCGCATTCTCCATCGCAACTACCGACCAAGGAGAGCCTGTGGGAATTAGTGCTCCGCAAGTGAAGGATGAAGAATCAAGAGTGAAGAATGAGGCTGACGCAGTGTATGACCTTCAGGGTCGCAAAGTTTGCAATTATCAATTGTCAATTATCAATTATCAATTACCAAAGGGCATCTATATCATCAAAGGCAAGAAGATAGCGATATGAAACGTGTTATCATCTTATTATACATTATTCTTGACGCTTCATTCCTGGCAATCTTCGCTGTAGGGCCAAGTGGAATATATCAACACTCGGTGTCACTGACAGGATATATTTCACCAGAGACAGGTAAGGCTCCGACGGCTTATCTATGGATTCCCGACGGTTGCCCAAGGGTACGCGCTGTGATGCTGGCTCAGCAAAACATGACGGAGGAGCAGCTCTATAAAAATGAAACATTCCGCGAGCGGATGAAAGCCCTGAATGTGGCCTTGGTTTGGGTAGCTCCGTGGTTCTCGCAGAACTGGAATCCGACGACTGGGTGCCAACAGACTTTCGAAGAGATGATGGTAGGGTTGGCTGGACAGAGCGGTCACAAGGAACTGGAAAACGTACCTGTCATTCCCTTCGGCCATTCGGCTCAGGCTACCTTCCCCTGGAACTTTGCCGCTTGGAATCCTGACCGCACGCTCTGCATCATCAGTTTCCATGGTGATGCTCCCCGCACCAATCTCTGTGGCTACGGCACCGCCAATGTGGAATGGGGACGCACCCGCAACATCGACGGCATACCCGGCCTGATGATTGAGGGGGAATACGAATGGTGGGAGGCTCGTGTCCGTCCTGCACTTGCCTTTCGCATGATGTACCCGGAAAGCTGCATCTCCTTTCTCTGCGACACAGAAGCCGGGCACTTTGAAATGCATCCTGAAACAGCAGATTACATTGCCTTGTTTATAGAAAAAGCGATGGAACAACGCTTGGAATCTGATGGACAACTTCGTAAGGTCAATCCAAGCGACGGATGGTTGGCATGTCGATACAATCCTGATCTCAAAGCCAACGATGGCGATGGAGCCAGGGACGACATCTTTCACATCAACCAGCGTCCTGTGCCTGCTTCCTTCGCTTCCTACAAAGGCGACCCGCACGATGCCTTCTGGTACTTTGACCGCGAAATGGCAGCACTGACCGAAGCCCGCTACGCTAAGACACATGGAAAGCAGACAAGAGAGATTGGTGAAATCAAGACGGAGTGGAGCAAGGACGGAAAGACATTGACCGTCACAGCCCCGGATAATGTTCGCGTTGAAGTCATCTGTGGCTCGCTATATAAAATGAATAGTGAAAAATTAAAAATTAAAAATGATAGTTGCTCCACATTCTGCGTTTATCCTTACGAATGTGGCTGGGACAATCCCAAGCGCTCGTATTCCGCTTGGCTCATTGCCATCCTTGATGGAGATAACACATACAAGAGAACAGTCAAACCCATAGAAATCAAGATTCCACATTGATACCTTTTTATTATATGCGCAAATTGTTCCTTTTCCTCCTCCTAATGTTGTCGATGGAAAACTCAGCACAACATCGCCTTAGTTCGCCAAACGGACAATATCTGTTTTCCGTCAACGGATTATCCTACGATGTTTTGTTCAACGAGAATCCCATCATCATAGGCGGGCAGTTGGGTGTGGATATCGACAACCGACTATTTGAGTCGGCCTTAGCCGTTCCACGTGGCGAGAACGACGACTGGTGTCACGACTTGGAACTGCGAGGAGTAGAACAGTTGACGGTTGATTCCACTTGGACTCCGCTCTACGGAGAGAATGCTTGCATCCGAGACCACTATAATCAGTTGACTCTTCATTACGAAAAGGGTTCGAATGGACAAGGCACAGTTCATGAAGGTTATGACAAACGCAAGTACTATGCGATGGACATCATAGTTCGTGCCTACGATGAAGGAATTGCTTTTCGTTATTATTTCCCCGAGACCACAAATAGCCTCTTCCTGCATATCACGGGCGAACGTACTTCCTTTCGTATGCCAGAGGGGACAATGGCTTGGTATGAGGAGTGGGCACAGGGACCCTACGAGAAACGCTCGTTGAAAGGCGAGTGGTTTGAGAGTGAGCGGCCATTGCTACTCAGGCTTCCTACTGGCGAGTATGTCGCTTTGCTCGAAGCTGCCATGAAAGACTATGCGCGAGGTAAATTCAAGCTGAAAGGGGATAATGAACTACAAATGGCTATGTACGGTGCGGTGGACATCATTTCGCCCTACGACACCCCATGGCGCGTTATCATGGCTGGAGAACGTGCTGTTGACCTCATCAATAATAAAGAACTGGTATTGAACCTGAATGAAGAGCGCAATGCCGAGGATTGGTCGTGGGTAAAGCCAGGTAAGGCGTTTCGCAGCGGACGTCTTGACAAAGCCTCCATCCTGAAGAGCATAGACTTCTGCAAGGAATTTGGTATAGAATATGTGGAGCTGGATGCGGGATGGTACGGGCCGGAGGGGAAAGTCAGCAGCAATGCAACCAAAGTGGCTGAAACCCGAGACTTCACTATACCTGAAATCTGCAACTATGCCAAAAGTCAGGGTGTTGGCGTATGGGTCTATGTCAACCAGCGTGCTCTTTACAGGCAGCTTGACGAACTGCTGCCTTTATATAAGCAATGGGGCATCAGTGGGATTAAATTCGGCTTTGTGCAAGTAGGTAACCAGCAATGGACGACTTGGCTACATAATGCCATAGCCAAATGCGCAAACCATCAAATCATGGTTGACATCCACGATGAATACCGTCCTACTGGTCTCTCGCGTACCTGGCCCCACTTGCTGACACAAGAAGGTATTCGAGGTAACGAAGAAATGCCGGATGCCACGCATAACACCTTACTTCCTTTTACCCGCTTTCTCTGTGGCCCTGCCGATTATACGCTTTGCTATTTCAACAGCCGCGTAAAGAACACCAAGGGACATCAACTTGCTATGGCTGCCATATATTATTCTCCGTTGCAGTTCCTCTTCTGGTACGACCGGCCCTACCCCGATGGGTGGCAAGGCGAGGAATCGCAATTCTGGAAGGACTGCCCTACAGTCTTCGATGAAAGTATTGCACTTGATGGCATACCAGGAGAGTATATTATTCAAGCACGCCGCTCGGGGCAGGAATGGTTCGTGGGTGCTATGACAAATACAGATGCTCGTACCGTAACCATTCCCACCGACTTCCTTTTAGGAAAGGAAAAAGGAAAAGCGAAAAATAACAAATGGACAGTTACTATCTCGGGCGACGGCGACGAGCAAACCATCATCATCGAACAGCACATCATCAAGGCGGGCAAAACCATCACACTGAACCTGAAAGCCTCTGGCGGTGCCACACTACATTTCCAACCCATATAATCTCATAACCATAGATATGAAACAACACATTTTCTCCACCATTATTGTCCTTGCTTTTGCCGCCTGTACGGGACAGCAGCAAGACTTCAGCACAGATGCAGCCCTGGACTATTGCCACAAACAAGTGGTACGAACTCTTGATGCATTACAGCCCGTTAACTTCTCAATGATGCCGAGAAATATTTTGGATGGTGATACCGTTTGGAACCTCCGCAAGGCAAAACTCGAGGAATGGTGCTCCGGCTTTTGGACAGGCATCCTCTGGATGGACTATACTGCCACAGGCGATGAGACAATCAGGCAGGCAGCAGAGGAATATACAAAGGCATTGATACCCGTAACAGAGGCTCCTATTTACGATCACGACCTTGGCTTCATCACCATCAATTCGTTTCTGAAAGGCTACGAGGCTACGGGAAACGAACAGTACCGCGAAATCGCCCTTCATGCTGCCGATTCTTTATCCACGCTCTTCAATCCCACAGTTGGCACCATTCTCTCTTGGCCACGCCACGTGAAAGACTATGGCGGTCACAATACCATTATGGACAACATGATGAATCTTGAACTGCTTTTCTGGGCAGCAGAGAATGGCGGTTCAGGGCATCTGAAGGAAATTGCTATGCGTCATGCAGAAACAACAATGCAGCATCACTTCCGCGAGGACGGCAGCTGTTATCATGTAGCCGTTTATGATACGCTTGATGGCCATTTCATCAAGGGTATGACGCATCAAGGTTATGCCGACTCCTCGATGTGGAGCCGCGGCCAATCGTGGGCTATCTATGGCTACACGATGGTCTATCGCTTCACAAGAGATAAACGTTTCCTCGACTTCGCCCAAAAAGTGACCGACATCTATCTTAAACGCCTCAAGGAAACCAGCGACGATATGGTGCCCATTTGGGATATGGACGACCCTCGCGGACAAGATGCCCCCAAAGATGTTTCTGCTGCTTGCGTTGTGGCCTCTGCACTATTAGAGCTATGTCAGTATATGGACAAAGAGAAGTCCAATGCCTATCGTAAGGCAGCGATTAACATGCTTGTCGAACTAAGCACTGATAGCTATCAAAGCCGCAACCGCAACGTAGCATTCCTCCTTCACTCTACTGGTCATCACCCTGCCGGAAGCGAAATAGACGCCAGCATCATCTATGCTGACTATTATTATTTGGAAGCTCTGTTGAGATTGAAACATTCACCTATTGAAATAAAGACAAAATAATGGTTAAATCAGCACAAAGGATTCTTTTACCCTTAATGATTCTGTGGGCAAGCTTTATTAGCGCACAGACAGATTACAAGTTAGCAGGTCCATACGAAATAGTGGCTCGTGATGGACAGTATGCCAATACCAAATATGGCAGCGAGCGAGATATGTGGACTGCGTGGCAATGTGCTCAACAGAGACAAAGAGAAAAGGCTCTGGAGATTATCAATGCCTATGCCACTACACTACAACGCTTTGACGGACATGATGCTCCGCTTTGCGCCATTCAAGGATATTGGTTGGTGAGAGCGATGACCTTTTTGAAGAATTCACAATTCATAATTCATAAATCACAATTAGAATCTTGGGGAGCCATGATTCGTCGGGCGATGCTCCCGATGATTGACAAGTTCGAGGCGGACAGTCCGTATGCCAACGGCAATTGGGGTGCCATCGTAAACCGTCTGCGGATGGCCTGCGGCATCTTCTTGGAGGATGAGGCACTCTATCAAGCCAGCATCGATTATTTTATGCACGCCAACGACAACGGCTCGCTGCCCAACTACATCAGCAAAACGGGGCAATGTCAAGAAACTGGTCGCGACCAGGGACACGCGCAGTTAGGACTCGGCGCGCTATGCGAGACGTGCGAGATGGCTTGGGAACAAGGTGATGACCTTTGGGGTGCGCTCGATAATCGTATGATGAAGGGCATCGAGTACACCGCTCGCTACAACCTCGGATACGATGTCCCTTTTGAGACATGGACTGACTGCACGGGACTCTACTGCGACTGGACGGAGCCTGGCTCGATGGGACGAGGCCGCATTCGTTGCATCTATGACCTGCCCTACAACCATTTCGTGAAGCGCAAGGGGCTGAAAATGCCCTACACGAAGAAACTGCTCGACATGCAGGCTAAGGCAGAGAAACGAGGCGAGATTCAGCAGAACCCCGAGGCAAACCAGTTTACGGTGAAAGGCGTACAGGGCTCCCTCCCTATGGGGGAGGGCGGGGGGAGAGGCCACCTTCATCAGGTCTTCACCTATCCTGCCCCCGATGGCGCGCCGCTGAAGCACGATTATGATGTCTATGTCTGTCCGCGAGGCAGCAAGGAGTGGACGAGGGTTGACACGTATATGGCGAAGGTGAATAGCAGACCCTCCCCCGACACCTCCCGTGATGGAGGGGAGCCTGGTGGAGGGAAACATAAGGTGTCGGAGATAAGTTATTGCGTGTTTGACTTCACGGGTGATGTGTTTGTAAAGGTCATCAGTAAGAACCGCAAGTTCAAGACAGCGAGGATAAGGCCTGATTATCGCGGCACAATAGCCAATGTGCAGAACGATAGTACTGTACAGTTCCTTTTGTTCCAACCTGAGAATGTGAGTGTAGAGTTGGACGGGGACATCACGAACAATCTTCTTGTGTTCACCTCAAAGCCGTCCGTGAGCAAGGAAGAGGCAGAACGAGAGGCGAAGGCACAGGGGCGTGCATTCGAGTACTATGCTCCAGGCTATTATAATCAGCAAGATACCATTTATGTAGGTTCGAACACGACTGTTTATTTGGAGGGGGGCAGTTACTTCACCAGTACTTTCGCCATCAACGACGCTGAGAACGTGAGCATTCTCGGTCGAGGCATCGCCCGTCCTGTGCGCGGCTATGAAGGTGCTCATGTCCATCGCTCGAAGAATGTACTCATCGATGGTCTTGTGCTCAACACCTGCCCCATCGGTGAGTCGCAGAATGTCACCTTGCACGATGTCCGTAGTATCTCACATCCTGGCTGGGGCGATGGTTTGAATGTATTCGGTGGCTCGTGCGATATCCTGTTTGACCGCGTGTTCTGCCGCAACTCCGATGACTGCACCACAGCCTACGCCACGCGCAAAGGCTTTAATGGCTCGACCCGCAATATTACCATGCGAAATTCTACTCTTTGGGCTGATGTGGCACACCCCATCATGATAGGCCTGCATGGCAACAGCGAGCGTGGCGACACCATCGAGAATCTGCGCTATGAGAACCTCGACATCCTCGGACAGGCCGAGCCACAAGTGGACTATCAGGGCTGTCTTGCCATTAACTGCGGCGACAACAACCTCGTGCGCGATGTAACCTTCGACAACATCCGCATCGAGCAGATTCAGCAAGGCAGCATCCTGCAAGTGAAAGTCTCATGGAACGACAAATACTGCACAGCCCCTGGTCGTGGAATAGAGGATATCACATTCCGAAACATCCGCTATTACGGTGAACCTTCTTACATGTCCGTCATAAGTGGATACAACGAAGATAGGAAGGTGAAGAACATTACTTTCGAAGGTCTTAAGATCAACGGACGCACAATTTACGACACTATGCCCGGCAAACCAGCATGGTACAAGTCCTCCGACTATGTTCCTATCTTCGTGGGCAATCACGTCGAACAAATTAAATTCAATAAATAATATGTAACCGCGCAAATTGAGCTATACGCCCTAATTGTGAACACTTAACTTATCTCAAATAACTCCAACAACTAAAACTATTCAACCCGGAACTGTCCTCCTTTTTGCCAGTTCTTTATTCGGTCCTCCCGTAGTCGGACTCCAGTCCCACCGTGGGAGGACTGCAGTCTGACAATAGTCTGTTTATTTTCTGACAGTAAGTTCTTTTTAGGACACAATTGCAAATAGACAGCTTTTGTTTTGGTTTTGTTTTGTTATTTCGCCATTTGTTTGTATCTTTGCGGGGGCAAACCATACATAAAACGGCAAAACAAATAACAATATCATAAAAAAGACATGAAAAAGAGACACTCTATGATGTGGGCTTTGACAATCGGCACGGCAGTTTTCGGACTGACATCGTGCGGCATTGACATGCCTACGGAAGTGAAGACATCCTACGAGACGATGACAGTGGAGAAACAGGACATCACGGTGCCCATCAAGTTCAGCGCAAAGCTGAAGGGACAGACGGACGTGACGATTACCCCGCAGGTGAGCGGCCAGCTGATGCAGATTTGCGTGAACGAAGGCCAGCAGGTGACGAAAGGGCAGACGCTCTTCGTGATTGACTCGCGCAACGCACAGCTCGACCTGGAGGCTGCGCAGGCAAATCTGGAGGCTGCACTGGCCTCGGAGAACAGCGCCAAGCTGGAGTACGAGTCGAACAAGAACCTGTTCGAGAAGAAGATTGTGAGCAAGTACATGCTGGACAACTCGGAAAACTCCTACAAGCAGGCTAAGGCAGCGGTGGCACAGGCTCGCGCATCGGTCAGCCGCGCGAAGGTGAACCTGGGCTTCTGCACCATCACGGCACCTGTAGCGGGCAGCATCGGCGAGATTCCCGTGCGCACGGGCGACCAAGTCTCCCCCGGCACATACCTGACCATCGTCAGTGGCAACCAGCAGATGAACGCCGAGTTCTCCGTGGCTGAATCCCTCATAGAAGAAGCCGTGGCGCAAGGCTACAGCACAAAGGCCGAGGATGCTCTGAAGCTGTTCCCCGACGTGACGTTTGTGATGAAGAACGGCACGGAGTACCAGCACAAAGGCCGCATCACGAGCCTCACGGGCGTGGTGAACGCTATGACGGGTACCATCGCCTGCAAAGCGACTTTCCCCAATCCCGACGGCCAGCTCTACTCGGGCATCCAGGGCACAGTGGTGTTCCCTTCCGACGAGAAGGACGTAATCGTCATTCCGCAAGTGGCTGTGGTGAAGCTGCAGAGCCGTCAGCAAGTGTATAAGGTTCAGCCCGACAGCACGGCAACGGCCATCGAGGTGACGACGGAGGATGCCGGCAACGGTCAGGACTTCATCGTGCGGAGCGGCCTGAATGTGGGCGACAAGATAGTGACCGTAGGTGCCAACAACGTGCAGGAGGGACAGCAGGTCTTGTTCTAAATTTACTATTTGACAATTTACTATTTACGATTTATTCTTCAATTTAGCTATTGCACTATTTAGCCTGAGGATAGCCAAATCATCAAATCGTAAATCAATAGTAAATCGCAAATCGTGAAATCGTAAATAAAGATTATGAAAGGAAACATTTTCATAGACAAATATGTGATGGCGTGTGCTATCAGTATCGTCATCACGCTGGTGGGCTTCATCTGCATGAACACCCTGCCCGTCGAACAGTATCCGAACATCGCGCCGCCGCAGGTGAGCGTCACGACCTCCTACACAGGTGCCGACCCGTCCACGATTATGAAGTCGGTCATCCAGCCTTTAGAGGAGAGCATCAACGGCGTGGACGGCATGATGTACATGAGCTCGAAAGCCACCTCGACGGGCAACGTGAGCATCGACGTCTTTTTCAAGCAGGGCACCGACCCCGATATGGCGACGGTGAACGTGCAGAACCGCGTGTCGAAAGCCGAGTCGCAGCTGCCCTCCGACGTGACGAAGGTGGGCATCTCCGTCTCGAAACAGCAGAACAGCATCCTGCGCATCCTCGCCTTGAGAAGCACGGACGGCAGATATACCGACGACTTCATCTCTAACTACATCAACATCAACATCAAGCCCCGCGTGCAGCGCATCACCGGCGTGGGCGAGGTGATGGCCTTGGGCAACACCTACGCCCTGCGCGTCTGGATGAAGCCCGACGTGATGGCGCAGTACGGACTAGAGCCTGCCGACGTGGCAAATGCCATCAGCGGCCAGAGCTTCGTGTCTGCCACAGGTTCCTTCGGCGAGCAGTCGGAGAACAAGTACCAGTACTCGATGGAGTACAAGGGTACGCTGAAGAGTGTCGAGGAGTTCAAGGACATAGTCCTCAAGACGAGCGAAGGCGGCCACCTGCTCTACCTGCGCGACGTGGCCGATGTGGAGATTGGCGCTCAAAGCTACAGCTTCATTTCAAACATCAACGGCAAGCCGGGCGCACTGATGATGATTTTCCAGGCACCTGGTGCCAACGCTACGGAGGTGAACGCCCGCATCACCCAGATGTGTCAGGAGATAGAGAAAACCTTGCCCGCAGGACTGGAGTTCGTCACGATGATGACCAGCGACGACTTCCTCTTCGCAGCCATCCACAACGTGGTCGAGACGCTCGTCATCGCCATCATCCTCGTCATCCTGGTTGTGTTCTTCTTCCTGCAGAACTTCAAGGCCACCGTCATACCTTCCATCTCGATTGTCGTGTCGCTGATGGGAACATTCGCCGTGGTCACGCTGGCAGGCTTCTCGCTGAACATCCTGACGCTCTTCGCTCTCGTCTTGGCCATCGGTACGGTGGTCGATGATGCCATTGTGGTGGTCGAGGCAGTGATGGCGAAGCTGGAGAACGGCATCAGCGATGCCCGCCAAGCCACCCGCGAGGCGATGAGCGAGGTGTCGGTAGCCGTCGTCTCGTGTACCTTGGTATTCATGGCCGTGTTCATCCCCGTGACCTTCATGGGCGGCACATCGGGCACGTTCTTCACGCAGTTTGGCGTGACGATTGCCTCCAGCGTCGGCCTGTCCTGCATATCAGCCCTGACGCTCTGTCCTGCCCTTTGTGCCATCATGTTGAAGATGGAGGAAGGCAAGGAGAGCAAGTCGCTGACCTACTACACGAAGAAGGCCTACGAGGCAAGCTACAACGCCATCCTCGCGAAATACTCCAAGGCCGTGCAGAAGTTCATCAAGCGCCCCGTTCTGTCATGGGGCTTGCTGGCTGCCGCTGCCGTCCTGCTGGTATTCTTTATGAAGAACCTGCCATCGGGACTTGTGCCACAAGAGGACCAGGGGTGCTTCCTCGTTGAAGTCTGTGCGCCGGAAGGCTATACGCTGGCGCAAACCAACGAGCTGGTGAAGCAGGTGGAGGAGAAGGTGAATGAGATTCCCGAGCTGGAGAGCTACGCCACATGTAGCGGCTATGGCCTGATTTCGGGCTATGGCTCCAGCTATGCAATGCTTGTCGTCCGCCTGAAGAACTGGGACGACCGCTCCGGCATGAACCATTATGTCGATTTGATTATGGGTCGCTTCTATATGGCCTGCAAGAGCATCAAGAACGCCACCGTAATCCCCTTCCAGATGCCTCAGATTCCAGGTTACGGTACGAGCAACGGCGTGAGCCTCATCGTCCAAGACCCCACGGACGGCAATCTGTCGGAGTTTGCCCAGCAGACAGACCATTTCCTGGCCAAGCTGTCGGAGCGACCGGAAATCAGTTCGGCGATGTCCACCTATTCAGAGCGTTTCCCGAAGTATCAAGTCGATGTCGATGCCGCCCAATGCGACCGCTCCGGCGTTTCGCCCAGAGCCGTGCTCAGCACGCTTGGCGCTTATTGCAGCGGTTCGTACATCGGAAACTTCAACCAGTTCGGTAAGGTCTATTACATCATGATTGCCGGCACGCCCGAAAGCCGCCTCGACCCCTCGTCGCTGCAAAACATCTTCGTGAAGGTGGGCGAAGGCAAGATGGCGCCTCTATCCGAGTTCGTCACGCTGAAGGAGATTGTCGGTCCCTCGAACATCCAGCACTTCAACCTCTTCCAAAGTATCACCTGCAGCGTCACACCTGCCAACGGATACAGCGAGGGCGAAGCTCAAAAGGCTATCGAAGAGGTGTTCCGCCAAGAGATGCCCACCACAGCCACCTACGAGTACAGCGGCATGTCGCGCGAGGTGGCAGAGGCAGCTGGGTCGAACGCCACCGCCCTTATATATGTAATATGTGCCATCCTCATCTACCTCATCCTCGGCTCGCTATACAACTCTTGGTTCACACCGTTCGCTGTGCTGTTGAGTGTACCGTTCGGATTGATGGGCGCCTTCATCATGGCCTACATCTGCTCGCGTTTCAACCTGCCGGGTTCGGACAACAACATCTACCTGCAGACGGGTGTCATCATGCTGATTGGCCTCTTGGCAAAGACAGCCATCCTGATTACGGAGTTCGCTTCTGAGCGCCGCGCCCAAGGCCTGAGCATTGTCGATGCAGCTTTCGAGGCCTGCAAGGAGCGTCTGCGTCCCATTCTGATGACCGTCGTCACGATGATTGCGGGTATGATTCCCCTCATCATCGAGGGCGGCGCAGGAGCCAATGGCAACCGCGCCCTCGCGATGGGCGTTGTTGGCGGCATGACCGTGGGCACCATCGCCCTGCTCTTTGTTGTACCTGCCTTCTTCATCGTGTTCCAAGGGCTGCACGAGAGATTCCAGGGAAAAGAAGTGAAAAAGGAAGACGACACCAATAAATAATAGACTATGAATTACAAGAATATAATTGTCGCTGCAGCCGTGAGCCTGACGGTCACGGGCTGCAGCCTGTACAACAAATACGAGCAGAAGGTGGAAGCTCCGGCGAACACCTTTGGCACAGTGCCGGAAGGAGGTGCTGTCGAGGGAAGCGAGTCGCTGGCACAAATGTCGTGGCGCGAGTTCTTCACCGACCCTCTGCTTCAGCAGCTCATCGAGCAGGTGCTTGCCAATAACACCGACCTGAACTCCGCCCGCATCGCCGTGGAGCAGAGCGAAGCCTCGCTTAAGGCGGCAAAGATGGCCTATCTGCCCTCGCTCTACTTCACGCCGCAAGGCACACTGGCTAAGTTCGACAACAGCCCGTGGTCGAAGACCTACAACCTGCCCTTGCAGCTGTCTTGGGACATTGACCTCTTCGGCAACATCACGAGCAAGAAACGTGCCGCAAAGGCCGTTCTGATGCAGGCTCAAATGATGGAGGAAGCCGTGCGCTCTAACCTCGTCAGCTCTGTTGCCCAGCAGTATTTCATGCTCCAGGTGCTCGACCACCAGTTGGACATCCTCACCCAAACCGACAGCCTTTGGAAAGCCTCTTTGGAGACCCAGAAGTCGCTCTTCGAGAACGGCAAGGCATACTCGACCGCCGTCAACCAGCTGGAGTCGTCGTACCTCAGCGTCAAAACTCAGATTGTCGATATTCACCGCAGCATCCATTCCACCGAGAACGCCCTCTGCAAACTGCTGGCCATCCCGCCGCAGCACATCAACCGCAGCGCGTGGGGCAGCTCTGCTCTGCACCATCCGGATGCACAGGGGGACACCGGCCAGCGCATGTTCGACACCCGGTTCCTCAAGATTGGTGTGCCTGCCGCGCTGCTGGAGCTGCGCCCCGACATCCGCATGGCTAATTTCGCAATGGAGGAAGCCTTCTACAACACGCAGGCTGCCCGCTCCGCCTTCTTCCCCAATGTCACTCTCTCGGGAACCATCGGATGGACGAACAATGGCGGCGGTGCTGTCGTCAATCCCGGTGCCATGCTGCTCAATTTCGTGGGACAGCTCACCCAGCCCCTCTTCGCCCGTGGTCAGCTCATTGCCAACCTGAAAATCAACAAACTCTCCGAGCAGGATATGCAGAAGATGTATGTGCAGACCGTCATCGATGCCGGTAACGAGGTGAACGAGGCACTTGCTGACTGCCAGGTTGCACGCGAGAAAAACACCTACTACCACCGTCAGGTGCAGGTGCTCCGCGAGGCATACATCGGCACACACGAACTGATGGACAATGGCAAGGCCAACTACCTTGAAGTGCTCACCGCCCAGGAGTCGCTGCTCTCGGCCCAACTCAGCGAGGCAATGAACATGTACAACGGTGCCCAAGCCGTCATCGCCCTCTATATCGCCCTTGGCGGCGGTTCGAAATAAAACACGATGAGACTATTTGCCACAGGACTGCTGGCTGTGCTGACCTTTCTGCAGGTCAACGCACAGGAAAAGAAGCCAACGCTGTGGCAGCGTATCACAGGGAGTAAGGCTGTCACCCATATAGACAGCCTTCTCGCTGCACGGTACTTCCATGATTCGAACATAGACACCGCCTACATCGCCCGCCCGAAAAACAAGTGGACCATTGCAGGCCAGTTCAACCTCTCCGGCGCAAAACTCGAGGTAAAAGGGATAGAAAACCAGCACCACTTCACGTCGGAGCTGACTGCCGCCCGCAAATCGACCGTCAGCTTGAGCGTGAGCTATCTGGGCTTAACACTCAGTGCAGCCCTCAATCCCGCCAAGCTGATGGGCAAGTACAGCGACTACGAGCTGAACTTCAAATCATACGGCAAAAGCTTCGGCTTCGATGTCGTCTATCAGAAAGCGAAAAACTTCACAGGATGGCACGAGACGGAGGGAGGAGAGAAGAGACAGCTGCCTGCCGACCTGCTCACGTTGAAGACGCTGAACGTGAATGCCTACTATTGCTTCAGCCGCCGTCGCTTCTCCTATCCCGCCGCTTTCTCGCAAAGCTACATCCAGCGGCGCAGTGC
>Ga0265298_10006856_pt1 | contig 13973 bp, 20 predicted proteins | sample AusTroGonzalo_MG_3_FD_193486 | JGI IMG/M metagenome (GOLD analysis project Ga0265298, IMG submission 193486) | Bovine rumen microbial communities from tropical cattle in Woodstock, Queensland, Australia - Gonzalo_01 | ecosystem: Host-associated > Mammals > Digestive system > Stomach > Rumen ...
TATTTCCCTGACTATGGCCTCGATCTTGTTGTCGAACCATGTCATGTAGGCGTGATCCTCCTTGAAGAGATGTTCGGATATGTCACGATCTCCAATCATCGTCTTCGTATGGAGGACGCTGTAGTACCCGCGATATGTCCCGAACTTTTCCTTCACCTGGTCGAAGTTCGCTATGATTCCGTGCTTGACTGCTTCACGATTCAGCATCTCTATCTCGTAGATGAACGGAGATATCACCCTTGCCCAGCCGCTTGAGGGAATCATCGTGCGATCGTGGCCTGAACACGTCAACGGACACTCCTCGCGGAGAACCTTGTTTAGGTTGTCCGCTTCCGTCCTGACACGGTCAATCCTCTCCTTGTACATGTGTACTGCTTCCGCCTCGTCCTTCGACAAGGTGGACTGATCCGCCTCAATCATCGTCCTCGTGACAATTACATCCCACGCGCTCATGTCTTCACCACGCCGTAATTTCGAGAACCAGTTCGCACTTGTAGAAATCGTACTCATCCTCATAGACGAATGCGCTGAGGATGCTGAGAAGGGACCTCATGCAGAACTCCTGGCCTTCGTTCTCCTCGTCGCATTCCCGGTTCCCCTGCCTGTCTCCAAGGTCTATCGTATACGACCCGGAGCCGTTCCTGTCGATGTAGATGCTGTTGACATCCTTCCGGTTGCTCCACTTCGGATATTCCTCGCCGAGAATCCTGATATACTCGTTGTCGAGGATGTTCTCCACCTTGTCCGAGTATTCGCCGGACAGAAGATACCTGATGGCGGAGATTATCTGCTTCGCCTCGGCCTTAGTGACCAGACGGCTACCGTCCGCATACTTGTACGGATTGAGTCCCCAGTGGTTCCTGAGCTGGCTGAACGTCGACGGAAAATCGGACGATATCAGCTTGTGTACATCCTCGTGAGTCTCCATGTCGACGTACATGAAGTCCATCGGGATATACCCTCCGTCTCCCATGTTCTTCCTGTCGTAGGCGACCCCGATCGGAGCGAACCTCGGGCGTTCCTTCAAAAGGGATTCCTCGTCCTTCTTCAATTCATCGGATACCGAATACGAATTGAGGGTTTCGTTCCTGTAGTGGTCCGTGAGCTTCTTGACAACCTCGTCCGAAACCTTCGTCCTGAATCTCCGGTAAAGGGTAAACGTGGTTCCTGTACTCATTTCGTTTCCTCCTCGCCTTCCATTATGGCTTCGCATATCTTTTCGACGTTCTTCGATATGTATTCTATGACCATCTTTAGGTCGGCCATTTCCGTATCGTCGATGTCGAACGGCCTTGTCCCTACCGTCTCGAAGTCGAAATACCTGTCCCTGAGATTGAACTCCACGAACATGATGACGCACCCGCTCTCTGGGCCGTCGAAGCAGGAGGCCGAGATCGTGACGTGGTCCTTGGTGACAGAACCGTCTTCCTCGAGAGTCCATCCTTCGTTCTTGACCATCTCGTCCTTCCTACCGTAATACTGGTTCGGATAGTGCTGGACGACCTCGAACGTCCTGTTGATGGAGGAATAGAGGAATTCGATGTTTCCAGCCCTCGACCTGAACTTGGAGCATGTCTTGGACAGGTCTTTTCTCTCTGATACTCTCGTTCTGTTCATGTTCTTGTCTCCTGATGCCATTGTACCATATCCCTGCAAACAATTCAACCTACATGAGGTGCCGGTGGTTTGCCCTGATGTACTCCACCGTGTTCTTGACCTCTTCCGGAAACCTCGAAATCAATATCTCCATGGCCTTCGTCACGTTGGTCTTCTCCTGTTTGCCTGGACGTGCATAGATGGACCAATCGCTGACGGGTGTATCTCCAATGGCGTGTTTCAGCCACACGACATATCCGTACATCATGGCGGCGTATTTTGCGGCGGTCGGACTATCCATATCCTGTCTTCCAACTATCACGTTCAATATCCCTGACATGAGACTTGGTTCGTTCACCACCTCCGAATACGTGAGAAACCTGAGAAGTCTCCCGATGGAATTGACGCAATCGGAAGACCTGAAGTCTATGTTCCTCATGTCCAGCTCCATCACGAACTCCTCCGGGGAACTTGCGGCATAGAAGATGTCGTATATCTCCGGGTATATGTTGGAGTCCGGTGCCGGAACCTCAGTCGTCGTTATCTCCACGACCGGAAATGGTTGACCCGACTTTGTCATACATCTTCTGGGCGTCTGTGATGCAATCTTCCGTCCTGATCTTCTCGATATACCTGAGATACAGCATACGGTCGACTATGTGGCGGACGAACTCCTCGTTTGCCGTGATGCTCGTGTAGAACGGAGACTCGAGCGTGGAAGGCCAGTCCCTCACGAAACCGGCGACATCCAAGGTCTGGGAATATGAGCGGTTGAACGTCAGGTTCATCATATGCTCCAGGAGAAGTATTCCGAACCTCACGTTGTCCTTTATCCCGTAGATGTCCTTGTTCATCACGGCCTCTTCCAGCGTCTTGAACTTGTGGAACTCTCCGAAATACCTGTATTCCTCCTGAGTGACGCTGACAACTCCGAGAATTATGTTCAGGACGTAGATTTCCTCATCGTCATCCGAGTTCACAATAGCTACGCCATGTGCGGTATACGGCATCGGAGGATAGTATGACCTTGTGGTGGCCCATGTTCCAAGGGAGTCCTTTCCCTTCCAGACAAGATCGTTTCCTATCAGATGTTCCTCTGCCTCGTTCGTGCTCCATCCACCGTCACTTGGCGTCCATGGAATTGACGTGACAGAATAGGTCCCATCGGAAGCACTTGGATCCGATGATGAGTCTGGTTTCGGAGCATATCCTGCGTTCAGCGTCTTATCGTCGAGACACATCGTCAGTCTCTCCCGCACCCGCACCTTGGAGAGTGGGTGATTCCGTTCATGTACTTTGACCCGTCCAGGACAAGATACTCGTGGTCGTCAACAACGATATACTTGAACTGGAACATGTTTATACTTTCCTCGCCCTTCTTGATAGACTTGTAAACCCGTCTCCCCTTCCTGTCATAGACCGGGTCTTCGCATCCTGTGACGAATGCGCAAGCCAAGATGGATAAGAGGATGATCTTGAAGAACTTCATGGTTCACCTCGATTCAAGCTTTACGTTCCTGAGATGTGTATAGAGATAAGACCCGTCCTCCCTGACGATCTGGATGGAGTCTGAATTCTCCCAGTCCTTCCACGCCTTGATCCTGACCTTCTCCCACTTGTTGTCGTCTCCAAGGACATAAGCGACCTCAAACTTCTGCCTGTTGAAGTCGATGATCTGCTTGTTTCCGACAATGTGCTTCGACCCGAATCCGAAGATCACTGCACAAATGATCGCAATAATGGCGACAATCACCATGATCTCAACTATCGTCTGACCTCTTTTCACGATTCTATTCCTTTCTTAACTAGACTTTTCAACGATTCAAACAGATCAGTTCCGTATATCTCCATGTAGCTCAGTCTCGTTATCCCGAACACCTTGGCGAACCGTATGGCGTGTTGGCCTATCGGAGTATCTCGAAAGTTCAGGATGCAGTAGTCGGCTATGGTAGTATACCAGTCCCTGTTTCCTGTCACGTCTCCTGGTATGCACTCGAACAATATGCCGTTGTGCAGTTCGTTGGAAGGATCCAGCAACTTGTACTTCAGGAACTGCTTGAACAGCTTCTGGTATTCGATGTTGCTGAACTCCTGTCTGCACTTTCCGAAGAAGAACGTGAAGAAATCCTTGTCGTCGAGGTCGCAAGGCACTCCGTTCGTTCCGCACATAATGCAGTATTCCTCGAACGTGGTGTCCTCCTTGTCAATGAAGTCCTCGTCAGTCTCGATGACCAGCTTCACGAACTTCCTAAGAATGTGCTTCTTGGCATTAAAAGCCATCCTGGTCTCCCTCCGGCGGAATCGTGAAGTACATCTTCTCCCCAAACGAGCAGAAGTCCTCGCTTGCACCGTCCTTCGTGAGAATCCACATGAACGGCTTTCCCGTGGTGTTCGTCGTTGGGACTCCGAGATATCCGTCCGTGAAGTACAGGACGCAATCGCAGTCGCAGTTCCGCTTCTGGAATTCCTCGAAGAACGGAACCGAATCCGAGCCGCCGAATCCCTTGAACTTGAAGTCCTGCGGCCTGTCCTCAGGAAACGGATTTTCCTCGTTGTAGACTTCCCAGGCGTGAACGTCCGCATCGCATTGGGCGATCGTAAGCTCGTACTTTCCGAACGACTTCACGAGAGAGTTGAGTTCGGACAGGAACTTCGACAGGTCGTATGTGCATGAACCCGAAGTGTCAACGCAAGCGCAGACCTTAATCCTCTCCGAACGACGGGACTGGAGATACAGGTCGTTGTACACATGGCGGCGGTTCGGGGGACACCACACCCTGTTTCCGGTGTTGAAGCACTTCGTGACGAATCTGCAAAGCATGGCCTTCCAGTCGACCTCGGGCTTCTGGTATGCGGCGATGAGCTGTTCGATGGATGAAGGAAGAGTACCCCTTGTCCTCTGGACTCGCATCGCCTCGGAAATGACGCGCTCCCTGATGCGATCTGCGGCATCCTTCGAGATTGCAGGGTTGTAGTCAGGATCCTGGCCCTTCTTGCCCCACCTGTCACGGACTTCGTTTCCGCCCTGGCCTCCCTGACCGTTTCCGTTCTCGCCGTTCTGGGATTCCTCTTCCTGACGGTTGTTTCCGTAGATGTGTTTGTCGAACTGTCCAGAGAGCTTTCCGCTCTTTCCTCCGGCATTCGGATCGCTGTTCTTTCCGCTCTGGCTATCCTCTTCTCCGTCGCCCTGGCCCGAACCTTGACCATTTTTGTTCTTCTGGCTCTGGCCTTGCTGTCCCTTGCTGTTCTGGTTACTGCTCTTTCCGTTCTTGGATGAGTTCTTGGCTTGCTTCTTCATGGCCTTGATGAGAAGCTCGTAGATTTCCTCCGCGCTCAGTCCACGCTCCTTGTCGGTCGGGAAGAGAACATCTGGCGGAGGACGCATGGCTCCACCGTCCTGGCTTATGATGTAATTGACTTCCTTGTCGGTTGCGATGTTGAATATCTGCGGATCCCTGCTCTGGTTGCGGAGAAGGTGCATCATCACGACATGCCAAATCTCGTGGGCAAGGACGAAAAGCTGTTCCCCTTCCTCGAGACGGCTGAAGAAATCGACATCGAAGTAGATGTTGTTGTCGTCGGTGGCCGCAGTGCAAAGACGCTCGTCCCTGACCGGGACGATGTTCATCTTCATTGCGATTCCGCCGATGAACGGATGATGGATCAGAAGTTTCTGGCGCAGGGCGCACAGCACTTCGTAGCATTCCTTCTTTACTCTGGCGATCTCCTCAGGCGGAGCATCCTTCTTCGATATGATTCTGTCTTGCATGGTTTTGTGTTGTAGTTTGGGTTGTCTAGGTACATTGTAGCACCTAGACAGATGAATTTCAACTTGTTTTCAAAAATTCAGCGGAAATAGCGACCATCGAACTCTCCCTCGAACATCCTGGATATGGCCGACATCCGGCGTTTGCGGTCATAGTCCTTGTATACGGTCCTGTCTTCGTACTTCGAGACGACCTCGTGGAACGGCTTCTTGTCGATTTCCTTGCAGAATTCGACAACTGCGTTCTTGAGTTCATATGGATTAACTGTATCGCAGAGATAAGTGCTTGTTTCCCTTCTTGCGGGACCGGACACCGAGACATACATCCTGTAGATGATGTCTATGTCCTGAATCTCCTTCGGAAACGCCTCGGTTCTTGGTATCGAAATCACTATCGCATGGAATCCATCCGTAAACGTCCACCTGTTGATGTGGAACGGATAAGTGTCGAGCTGGCATCTGGATAGATCGAACTTCCTGCAACATTCCAAGGTGTCGTCGAAGAAGTGAGACCTGATGTTCATTCCGGTTCTCTTTATGTCTTCGTCCGAGACATCGCGCATTCCGGCACCGACATAGAGCGAGTTTCCATATCCAAGACTGCCATTGTCGAGAATGAACTTGAAATTCCTGTACATGTCGTCAGCCCTTGCCGACAGGTTGTTGAGCATCATGGACCGAAGATGCAGTATGTCGGATATCGTCCTGTCAAGAGACGCCAGCGCGGATTCGGACTTGAGGACGTTCTCGACGACATCCTTCTTGACGTCCATGCTATCAATGACATCGTAGCAAGCGTTGGCCGCAAGTTCATAAACCTTGGAAAACGCAGAATCCTGTCTAATTGTCTTTTCTGTCTCGTTTCCGTCCATCGACTTTTCTCCACTTCATGTATTCCTTCTGAACGGATCTTCCGTTCCTCACAAGGTCGATCTCGTACTTGTCGCAGAACGAAATCGTCACGGTGTTGTAGTACCTGGTGTTTCCGATGTCGAATCTCCGATCAAGCTCGGCGTCCGCAAGCTTCACCCTGTCGTCCTCCGTGACGAGACTGAGGTTGTCAAGTATGTTGAGCGAGATGTCCGGGGGGACCTCGTGTCCGGCCATGTCCTGCATCATGAAATATTCCTCTATGGAGGAATACTCTAGCTGGTCTGGAATGAAGTTGAGTATCTTGATATCCAGAGTCGTAGACTTGGATACAGTCTCGCCCTTCCAGTTCACGACATTGTAGAACGCCGTCAGCTTTGCTGGTATGTGACTGTCCATGTATATCCAGAAAAGATAAAGCGGGTACGGTCAGAAGCAACAACGACCGTACCCGCAGGACAATGTTAGACTGACATGCGCTTGCGGAGAGCCGCACCGTTGGCCTTCTGCCACGCATCGTAGGACTTGCCGTGATTGTGGTAGTAGAGCTTGGGAGCGCAGACCTTGTTGTCGCCCTTCTTGATTCCGGCGATGGCGTTGATCATCGCAAGGGAGGCGAAGTCGGAGGTCAGCTTCGAGCTGATCTTGTAGAAGCCCTCGATGCGCTTCTCTTCATCCTCCTTGTCCTTGCCGCGCCACAGCAGATAGACCATCGTGGAGCAGAGGCTGTACTTCATGTCGTTCCTGTCCGGGATGACGACTGGCTTCTTGCCGTACATCATGTCGAGGACGGAATCGAACGACTCGTTGAGCTTGTGGTACTCGATGAACTCGGAACCGGCACGACGACCGATGAGACCGTACACGATCTTGCGGAGGATGGCCTCGTCGTCGCCGTAGATGTGGACCATCTCGCTGACACGGTGCCACGAACGCGGAGAAGGCCAGCCCATCTCAAGGTTCTCGTCCTTCATGTTGAAGAGCATCTCGTTCTTCCATGTCAGGAACCCGGTCACTGACGGATGGATTCCGTTCACGTTTGCCCAGCGGAGGAACGCCTGTGCGTCTTCGCGGAGGGTGAAGTGGAGGAAGCGGTTGGCGAGGGCCGAGGACATGGAGGTCGCAACGGCGTGGTCGGTCGATGAGTTTCCTGCGGCGCAGATGTACCAGCCGTCCGGAACCTTGTAGAACTCGCCGATCTTGCGGTCGAGAATGATCTCGTAGGAGGCGACCTGGACATCGCGGGGAGCGGCTGTCAGCTCGTCGAAGAAAATGATGCCTTTGGACTTCGGATCACGAGGCCAGAAGTCGGGGGCGTTCCAGCGCATGGTTCCGCTCTCCTTGTCGACGCTCGGAAGGCCGCGAATGTCGACCGAATCGAGTTCCGCAAGGCGGACGTCGACGAAACCGATGCCAAGGTCTGCGGCAATCTGCTTGATGAGGCTCGATTTGCCGATGCCCGGTGAGGAATGGATGAGGATCGGAGGAAGCGTGGCGGAAAGGCCAGGATTCTCCATGATCTTCTTCATGTTCGTGGTGATGACACGCTCCAACTCGTCCATGGTGACGGTGTTGTACATGTCCAGTGTTGCTTCTGTGTTCACTTTCATTTTTGCTTTGTTTCCTTCTTGTTTGGTTTTCTGTGCCGTCCTCAGCACAATTCGATGATATCAGATTTCAGTTCGATTATCAACCCCGAAACGAAAATTTTTCAGTATGTCACGTCGGACACGCTTTTCTCCACCTTCTCCACTATGAGGTCGAAGATGTCTTCGTCGTTCCTGATGTCCCTGTGCGTCTCGATGATCTTCCTCCGGTTCTTCACCGTATCCCGGATCTGAAGAAGTCGATCCTTGAGGAACTCGACCTGTTTCGCATATTCGTTCTTGCCTATCATGACTTTTGCCTTCCTTCTTTTGCTTTCCTGAAATACTCTTCTCCAAACTGAGTGACTTCATCGTCGAACTTCAGGATGGAGTCCATAGACGGAATGGTCTTGAAATGGTTGACGAGCATATTCGCGGCGTCCCATGCCGAAAGGTCGTATCTCCCGGTCACCATGACGGTTCCGTTCTCGTCAATGTATGTTATGGAGTGCCATTCAATCATCTTCTTCGATCTCTTCCGGCTTTTCCTTGAAGACCGGTTCCTCCCTGGAGAAGAGGACTCCCATCCTGTTCTCGATGTCGACAAGAGGACGTCCAAGGGCGAGTTTCCTGACCTCAGACCTGATGCAGACGATCTTGCCCTCTTCGTTCACGTTCCGGTTCTTCGGAGGAATCCTTGCTATTTCCTCTTCCGTCAGGGTCTTCTCGTAGTTGACCTTCACGAAATAGGTCCCGTATCTCAAATCCTCGGAATAGTACAGGTCGTAGTCTATGTCGAAGATGTCCTTGAGCATCTTCTTCTTATCATCGGTGTTCACTCCCTGAAGACGCTTGTGCGAGAACTTGCTCTGGGCAACCATAGTGACCGAGTTCTTCAGGCAGTCGAGAGACCTGAAAAGGAACATTCCGGCCATGTCGGAAAGGCTCATCTGGCACACCCTGCAATCGAAGTGGGGCATGTGCTTCTCAACCCTGTCGATCAGCCTTCCCTGTCCGCTCTTGAGGCAGAGATAGGTGAACATCGACGAAGCCATTCCAGCGAAGACCGACTGTATCTTGAACAGCCTACCGTCGAACGGCATCTTGGACGGTTCGAGATAGCCGAGGGAAATCTCGTCGGACTGCACATAGGAGATGGCCGCTCCGGTCTTGTCGTGGAGATATTTCGTGACTTCCTGCATTATCTCCACGAAGTGCATGTCAAAGGGCTTGTTCAGTCCGTGGCAGAACGAGTGGAACGAACGCCCATCGAGACGGACATAGACAGGAATCCCCGGGACAAGGGAAGTATCTGTGGTGACGGACTCGAACTTCTTCATTCGGTCGCCTAGCGTTATCTTGTTTGGCTGGTTTTTCAAACTCTTTCCTCCAAAATCCTATACGTTCCGTCCGCCTGTGGATAGACGAACTTCTCCTTGGGCCACATCCAGTCATAGGAAGGATCACCAGGCTTCACGTTGTCGTATATCCTTCCTTCTGGAATGTCGGTGAAATGGTTCTTCATGCTCTCGAAGATGTTCTTGGGGACGCTGTGGACATTCCCGAAGTTGTCTCCGGCCATCCTGTATATCTCGACCTTGGCTCCGCACGTATATCCCTTGGAGACGTAGAACCTGATCGACTTCAGGGTGGCAAAGACGTTTGACACCACGACATCGGCCTGTGACTCCAACGCCATATGTGTCATGTCCAGGATCCTCAGCATCCGTCCGCTCTGCTCGTTAACGTCAAACATGTATTTCCCGGACTTCATGTGGAGCATGTCGTTCTCAAGATGAAGTACGTTCGGAAACTGTTTCATTGCGAACGTGGACTTCCCGGATCCGGGAAGGCCGCGTATTATCGAAAGCACGAAAGGCGTATTCTGTATGTCGTCCATGAGTCCAATTGTAGCAGATTTGAAAGTCCGATTCAACCAGACTCAGAAGAAAAATCTGTTTTTGGAATGGACATGCCTCATCATCGACTGTTCGGAGTCTTCCTTTAGCCTAGTCGACATGTCCTGTATCTCGGCTTTGAAGAAGTTGTTTCTCACGATGAAATAATCAGCTATGGCACGAATCGTCATATGGGATATCAGTCCACGATTCTTATGACTCCAGATGAATATGAGAAACTTCGAGGCGATCCGATTCCTGTCCCATTCCTCCTTGTAGTGGTCTGGAGAAAACACTCCATCAAATTCGTCGTCGAGGAAACGTATCCATTCCAGAATCTTGAAAAGAAACTCAAGATCAGGCTCAAGACCATAGATTTTGTCCAGCTTCTCCCGATCCAGTCCAAGAAGTCCCATATTAAGGTATTGCTCCTCCAGGGACATTCCTGCATTGTCTATATCTGAACAGAGAAACTCGAATATGAAGTCGTGGGCAAATCTGGCTTCTGGCGTGTCAAGCTGGTTATCCAAATTCAACGTCTCCGGTTGGCCATCTTCGTGGACGGAGACTTGAAGTTCATGTGCTTCGCCCTCCACGAGAGATACGACTTCATTTCATCCGATCCGAGAAGTTTTTCCTTGGTGCTGTACATGTCCCGAAGTTCGTTCTCGCTCCAAGTGGCGTGTATCTTCGAGTGGCATGTCTGGCACACGACAAGTATGTTGGAGTCGTCGTTCTTGATGTCCTTGTACTTGTTGTGGCACTTCACCTGTGGAACGAGGTGGTGCTTTGTAAGGTTGTCCGGAGAACCGCAAAGCTCACAGGCCATCACTCTCTCCCGTACTTTTTCAGCCAGTCCAGCTTGTCGAGAACTCCAGTCCTCCAAGCCGCCATGTAGCAGAGGTCGTTTTCCTCGCGGAACTTCTTGAAGCTGGTGTACTTCCTCGCCACCTCGCAAATCTTCTCGAACGTCCACTTCCTGGATCTCTTGTAGTGGTAGTCGATGTCGGAGCTGTTCTTCCGGCCAAGCCAAGTGAAGTCCTTGATCCATCCGGCCTTGACAGCCTTGTGGTATGCTCCTGTGTGATTGATCCTGAACTCGTAGCTGGTCTTGCATCCTCTGGCGATCTCTTCAACCTTGTCCCTCGGCCACTTGGCCTGTTTCGGAGGTGGAGCCTTTGGAGAAATCTTCAGCCATGTAAACTTCTTGTTGTATCCCTTCCTGTGACCGGCAATCCAGGCATGATAGTCGTGCGTCCTGAAGTCGAGGAAAGTCTTGTACTTCCTTGCTACCTTCTTCACGGCCTCAAATGTCCACTTTGTCTTGAATGGGCGGTTGAACCAGGTATACTGTTTAAGCCATCCCTTGGAGTTTGCCGCAGTCCACGCTCCGGAGGATTTTCTCCTGAATTCCGTGACATGGGTGTACTTCCTGGCCTCCTTGTAGCATGTCTTCTCGTTCCAGTGCCGGTATCTCGACGGACCCCAGAACGTGTAGTCCTTCAGCCAGCCCTTGCGCCTCGCTATCTGGTATGCCGAGGAACACTGAACCGTGAACTCCCGCCTTGTCTTGAACTTCTTGGCGGTTTCATAGCATCTCTCGTATGTCCAGAAGAGCCGCCGGGACCATGACTTCTTTTGTTTCTGCATAGTTTCAATATACTACGAAACTACACAGAAGTCAACCAAAACTTAAAATGTAGTTTTCCAGCCTATCACAACGGCTGGAACTGGACTTGCTTCCGGTTCCTCGGAACTGTCTGTTTCCTTGTTCCTGTCTGTTATCTTTATGAACGGCCCTGTGTCTCTGGTAAACTTGTCTATGGTGTCCAGAATAGGATCCTTCTCCCTGAACACATCCTTTCCGAATTCAGGATCGTAGTCGTCGTTCTTTTTGAGCATTATGGAATCTGGATTTGACTCTTTCTCGTCTATGATGTCGAGAATCTGCTCCGAAACTGTCTTTATCTCGTCCATTACTCCGGCTCCACTGATATCAACGCCGGATCGATGCCGAACGGATAATATTTCCGTTCCTTGATCTCTTCCATGTTTCCTCCACGGATGACAAACGACTCTATGTTGTTCGCCTGGATGAAGGCATTAGGAGCCGCCCAAAAGAAGTTCTTTCCGACGCTTATCTTGCGCAAATTGCGGCAACCGGCAAACGTTTCTCCCTTCAATTGAGTCACCTTGGACGGAATACGAATTTCCTCAAGGCTCGGACAATACGCAAAAGCCTGTCCTTGTATTTCCTCGATTGTGTCTGGAAGGTAAACTTCCTTCAAGTGTTGACATTTATAAAATGCATCACTTCCTATCAATGTCGGTCCGTCTCCTATCATAACTTTCTCCAACATGTAGCATTCGGTAAACCCGTTCATTGGAATGGAGCGAAGGCCGGGATTTATTGTTATTTCCCTCAAGGACAGGCATTTCTCGAAGACTCCAACGTCCATGTATTGCATCCTGTCCGGCATCTTTATGTCTTTCAGGCTTATGCAGTTATAGAACGTATATGATCCGAGTCCATACATGGTTTTCGGAAGCTCTATGCTCTGGAGTTTCTTGCAACCAGAGAAAGCATGGTTGGCTATGGTCTGGAAATCGTCATTGTGGAACGTGACTCTCTGGAGATTCGTGCAGTTCTTGAATACATTGTTGTGGATATAGACGACATTCTCTGGAATATCTATCTCGGTGATGAACTTCTTCAGTCCGTCTTCTATCTCGTCTCCGATCTCTCCACCGTTCCTTCTGGCGTTGTCCAAGGCACATTCTATCTCTTCGTCCACATCTTCCTTGTGGATGAAGCAATCGATCTTCTCAACCTCGGGAAGGAAATCGACATCTTTCGTAGAGTGCATGTCATATTTGTTGAGGAAGTCGCATTTGGTGTCGTCCATTGCAAGAAGGATGTCCTTGCCCTTCCCCTTCAAGGAGTTGAATATCTGGACAACATTGTCGCTCTTGAGATCGCCCGGAGAAAAATCGAAATCTCCGTCTGTCTTCATAAGGAACCAATATTGCGTGTATGTAGGATCACCCTCGGAGTAGTCGTTCCAATGCTCCCTGGAGTGTGTACAGTATGGAGTCTGGTTTTCAGGATCTCCATAGACATCGCCTCGACCCAAGGTCTCGGCGTTCTGCCACAGTTGGTATATGAACTTGTTTGTGGTCTCATATTCCCTAGTGGCCCAGCACATGACGTTCTTGGTTGAAGACAGAAGCCAGATGTTGTCCCTGTCCTCTTCCGTTATCTGATACTTTGACTTGTCTGAAACTATTGAGGTCGAGGATTGTACTAGGTTTCCGAGAGCCTTCACAACCAGCTTCGCGGCATAAGGTCTCCTCAGCTTCTTCGACGTAAAATCCTTGATTGGGTCTATCTCGAAGGTCTTTTCTCCAACATCTATTACAACCTTCTTCCCGACCATCTTCTGCTTCCTATACAGGTCGAGGTATTTCTCATATGTGTTGAGAAGGTCGATCAGGTTCGGAAGGTCTGTGACATAGGTATGCTCAAGCTCATCGTCGTTTGCAAGTCCAGCCTTCTTCTCGTTCCTGTACCATCCTATGACCAGATCTCCCCACTTGTATCCTCTTGGGAGTTCGTCCCTTATTTTCTTCTCCAGAGGATCATCTGGATTTTCGGGTATGGTCAAGCCCTCGTCCACATCAAGTTGACCCGATTCGACAAGTCTAGCCCAAAATTCGATATCTGTTTCCATTATGAGTATTTAATAGAAAATATGGCATCGAAATCTGGATATCCCTCGTACTTCTTGGATGGCTTGTTGGTCTTTCTTGTCGTCTTGAAAGAATCAATTATGCCGCATTTCTTGAAGAAAATCTTAGGTATGAGCTTGTGGATGTATATTCCGTATTTCCACAGCACCCACTTCTGGTCTATGGAGAAGGATCTGGCGTTGCGGTTGAACGTTCCCTTTACGTCTATCCACACCTCACGGTTCACATTGGTTCCGAAGTCGTATTTCAGCTCGTCAAGAAGCCAGTCGTTTCCCTTGGAGACCGTGAACCTGAAATCTGGGGAATAGACATGCTCCCTGAACCTGCTTCTGGTCTTTCCCTTGGAGTTCGTGTATGAGACCGGTTGGGAAAGCTCGAACGTCTTTGGCTGGTACGTGAAGTCCTCTATGACTCCCTTTTCCAGGGCATAGTCGAACCATTCGTACATCTCGACCTCCTCAAGGGAATCGACGTTCACGGTCTTTCCGGTTCTCCTGTCGACTACCG
>Ga0265298_10006857_pt1 | contig 13971 bp, 17 predicted proteins | sample AusTroGonzalo_MG_3_FD_193486 | JGI IMG/M metagenome (GOLD analysis project Ga0265298, IMG submission 193486) | Bovine rumen microbial communities from tropical cattle in Woodstock, Queensland, Australia - Gonzalo_01 | ecosystem: Host-associated > Mammals > Digestive system > Stomach > Rumen ...
TCCGCGGCCGCGGCAGCCTCTCCGGCCCCGTGGGGGAATCCGGCCCCGGCCCCGGCCGCCGGGTTACCCCCACAAACACCCGAAGTAACAAAAGGGCCTGCCCTCGACCGCAAAAGGGGGAGGCAGGCGGGAGTCGGGAGGGGCAGCCGGACAGGGCGGTGGAAGACGGAGCTGGGAGGTAAAAAACGGGGCGGTGGCGGTGGTCGGGAGAATGGGTCTGGAACGGTCTGTTCCGGGCAAAACTGGAACAGCGGTGATACTGTTCCGGTATCGTTCCGGATCACTGTTCCGGGCAAGAACCCCCGTAACTACTACCTTTTTCCCCTTATAGGAACAAAGGAACACAAGAGAGAGTAAAAGAGAGAGAGTAGTAAAAAGACGTATACGAGAGAGATAGGGAAAAACCGTTCGTTCCGTTCCGCGAAAAATGCGATTTGAACTTTTCGGCAGGAAACAACACGCGAAAGCAGAAAAATAGGCGCGAATTCATAACAATTTTACGCTCTGGGAGAGTAACAGCTTCGGAACAGTCACTTTTGTGAAAATTCATTCACGATAGTGAAACGCGCAACAGTCTTTGCCATGACTGGAAATGAGTCGTTTTAATACAGTTTGACGTAGTTACGACAAGATGTTATACTGTTACAAACAGATACTTCACGTTACTTTACGATATTTCGCAATACTCAAAAATTTTTTGAAAAACAAAAGGGCGCAGTCCGGGCGGACGGGCGCGACAGTCTGAGCAGACTATTCCAAGCGGGGAATCCCAGAGCGGGACCCCGGCTGAAGGGATGGTCTGCGTTTTTATGACGGACTATGAAAACGACGTGCTGGAGAGCAGAGGCGGCATGTCCGGCTATGAGAAGACCGCGCGGAAGCTGATCGCGTCGAAGAATCCGGAAGCGCTTGAGGACGCGCTGGAGCTGTGCAAGGCGCTGGAAAAGGAAAACAGCCGGGAGATCATCGGTGCTGGCGGGAATGAGCTCATTTTCGATGACGAGAACTTCCAGACGGCGCACGCGCTGGGGCGGAAGGTCCGCACGGCGGCAAACCAGCTTCAGAAGGCGACCGGCAGCAAAAAGATGCTGGACCTGTATTTCAAGTGCCATCTGTTTGACGCGCCGTACTGGTTCGACAGCTTTTGTATTTACATCGAGAAGGACAGGGAACCGAAGCGAAAGTTCTATGTGCCAAGGCGGAAACAGCTTCTTCCGTGCGTGGAGGCCCTGCAAGATCTGGAAGACGGGAATCTGGAGCTGCTGGGAATCTCGGAACCTCCAGGCGTCGGAAAGACAACCATCGCGGAATTTTTTCTGGCTTGGGAGGCTGGGAAACACCCGGAGCTGGCCAATCTGATCGGCAGTCACAACAACGCCTTCCTAAACGGCGTGTACGGCGAAATGCTGCGCATTCTGGACCGGGGCGGGGAATATTGCTGGGGAGACGTGTTTCCGGATCTGAAGATCATCAACACCAACGCGCGGAATATGATGATCGACATCGGGAGGGACCGGACGGAAGGAAAGCGGTTCATGACACTGGAATTCAGCTCCATCGGAAGCGGGAATGCCGGTAAAGTCCGCGCACAGAACCTTCTGTACTGTGACGACCTTGTGGATGGCATCGAGACGGCCATGAGCAAGGACCGGCTGGACAAGCTGTGGCAGATGTACTACACGGATCTGCGGCAGAGAAAGATCGGCGACCGGTGCAAGGAGCTGCACATTGCGACCCGGTGGAGTCTGTACGATGTGATCGGGCGGCTGGAAACCGAGTACGCGGACGACCCGATGGCGAAATTCATACGTTTTTCTGCGCTGGATGAAAATGATGAATCGAACTTTGACTATCCCTATGGGCTTGGCTATACGACGGAAGCCCTGCACCGGCAGCGGGACATCATGGATGATGCGTCGTGGAGAAGCCTATACTGCAACGAGCCGATCGAGCGTGAGGGAAGATTGTACGATCCGGAGGAAATGCGGCGGTATTCGGCGCTTCCGGAGCGGGAGCCTGACAGCATTCTTTCCATCTGCGACACCAAAGAGCAGGGCGACGACTTTGCGGTCATGCCGATTGTCTACCAGTACGGGCAGGACTTCTATATCGCGGATTTCGTCTGCTACAACGGCAAGGTGGAGGTAATCGAGGGCCTGATCGTGGAAGGGCTGCTGAAGCACAAGGTCAAGGTCTGCCAGGTGGAATCCAACCGCGGCGGCACGCTGTTCGCGCAAAGCATCACGGAAAAGCTCCGGGCAGCAGGCGGCAGCACGCAGATCACGACAAAGTGGACCCAGAGCAACAAAGAGACGAGAATCATCATCAATTCGACTTGGGTCAAGAATCACTGCCTTTTTCGCTATGAGAGCGACTACCGGACGGACAAGGAATACCGGACGGCCATGAACCTGCTCTTCTCCTACTCCATGGCCGGGAAAAACAAGCACGACGACGTACCGGATGTCATGGCGCTGATGGCGGAGTTCTGCATGAACATCGGCGGAGCACAAGCGGAGGTCTTCAACCGGCCGTGGTAAAAGATGAAAACCACAAGGGACAGACGAAAAAGTTGACATAAAATTACAAAAACCACAATAATAGCGCAAAAAGGTGTTTACAAACACAATATCTTGTGCTATGATCATTATGTATAAATAGGCGGATAGACGGGCGAAGTGCGCTCTGTTTGTCCAAACAGCGTGTCAAAGGTGAAATAAGGTTGAAACAAGCGATTTCTCTTTCACCGGTGGCCGTTCGGCAGATCGAGAATATCCTGAATGAAGGACATGCGGCGCAGGTCAAGATCATCAAGGAAAAGCGCGGCAGGCGTCTTCTGGTCCAGGAGATTCAATCGACAAAAAAGTATGATACCGTAATCGCCGTGTACGGCGAATGATGTCATAGATACTGCGGTTATCTCCGTGTTTGGAGAATAACGACGGCCCGAGCGGGTCAACTGCTTACAGATTGTAGGCGGTTGGCCCGCTTTTTTTGTTTTTCGGGCCAACTGATCGAAATAACGTGAACTTCTGGACGGGAGGCGCGGAACGGAATGGAAGGCAGCAGACTGGAAAACTACACAGTTCGGGCTCTTGACATCTTCCCCGAACATGCGCTGACCGGCAGACGGAAGATCACGTCACCTGTCAGGGAAATCACTGCGGCGAACGTGCGTGACGTGCTGGACAGCGCCCTGTCCAAGCAGATCATCAATGCAGGGGAAATTCAATACCTGTGGGACTACTACCGTGGCAAACAGGACATCCGGCGCAAGAAAAAATACGTCCGGGAGAACATCAACCACAAGATCACGGTGAACCGGGCTAACGAGATCGTGACCTTCAAGACGGCGTACCTGCTGAATGAGCCGATTCAGTATATCAGCCACGGGGACGACCGGAAGGACACGATCAGCAGACAGATCTCTCAGCTCAATGAGTTCATGCGGGCGGAGGACAAGGAAAGCCACGACAAAGAGATCGTGGACTGGATGCACATCTGCGGCGTGGCGGAGCGGCTGGTTCTGACCGACAAGATGGCCGGAATCGAAAATGGCGCTCCCTTCTACCTGTACACGCTGGACCCGCGGGAAGCCTTTGTGATCTACAGCGCGGCGGTCGGGGAACGGCCGCTGGCCGGTGTGGTCATCCGCTATGACGAGAATGAAAAGATGTTCTGCGAGGTCTGGACGGAGAACCGGAAGTTTACGGTCACGAAGGACGAGGTAACGGAAGAGGGACACACGCTGGGCGGCATCCCCCTGATCGAATATGAAAACAACATGGCCAGAATGGGCGCGTTCGAGGTTGTCATCCCCATTCTCAACGGCATCAACCAGTTGGAGAGCGACGCGGTGGACGCCGTGCAGGACTTTGTAAACGGCTTCGACGTTTTCCAGAACTGCGAGATCGCGGACGGGAGTTATTCACAGCTCTCTCTCGGCGGAAAGGCCGTGAAGATCCGGACTGTGACACAGGGCATGGAAGCCAAGGTGTACCGGGTGGCGTCGGAGCTTCAGCAGGGCGGCGTGCAGCAGCGCATTGACGACCTGACCGAAAGCTATCTGACCATCTGCGGAATGCCGAACCGAAACGGCGGCAGCTCCACCAGCGATACCGGCCAGGCGGTCATTTTCAGAGACGGTTGGTCCGAGGCCGAAAGCCGTGCCAAGGACTCCGAGAAGCTGTTTGTCCGGTCTGAAAGACGTTTCCTGCGGGTGGTGCTGAATATCTGCGACGCGCAGACCGACAAGGAAATGAACCTGGGCGGACTGGAACTGAAGGACATCGGCGTGAACTTCGCAAGAAAGAGCCTCAATAACCTGCAAAGTCGCTTCCAGTGCTTCATGGAAGGTCTCGATTCCGACCTGATCCATCCGGAGCTGCTGTTCAACGCCTTCGGTGATGTCTTCGGAGACAAGGCGAAAGCCTATCAGATGTCGATGGCCTGGCGGGAAGAGCAGGAGAAAAAGTCGGAGCAGAAGATTCGGGAATCGCTGGACGAGGAACGGAGAAGGATAGCCGATGAGGAAGAAGAAAATGCCGGAACCGTACAAAATCGCGGATCTGGTAATGGAAACGCTGGTTCGGCGCGTTCGGAAGAGGACGGAGCAGACAAAGCGTAAGCTGAGCCTTCTCGATTTCGACGATCTGCATGTGATGGATGAGACGGAAGCGCTGTACGAGCACTTTTCCGTGGACATCCGGGCAGAGCTTCGGGGACTCTACGGTGCGCGGTACATGGAAGTGTACGAATGGCTGACCGGGAAGTATCCGGAGGACGACACGGTTGACGAGTTGGTGGAGATGTATCTGGCCGGGATCTGGAAAGAACCGAACGAGAGTACCCACTACGCTTTCGGTCCGGAGCTGAGCCGGAAGAAGGAAAAGGCCCAGGAGGCCATCCGTGCCGTGCCGACGAAGGTCCAGAAGCAGATCGAGCTGGACAAAGCCAGCCGTTATGTGCTTCAGCAGATCGGCTTTTACGTGGATATCGCTTCGCAGGGCGCGGAAAAGAAGGCCATGACGGACGCCGGAATCAAAAAAGTCAAATGGAACATCTACGGAGACGACCGGGTCTGCAAGACCTGTTATGACCGGAACGGGAAGATCTATGAGATCAGCAAGGTCCCGCCGAGGCCACACCTGCGCTGCCGGTGCTATCTGACGCCGGTGCGGGAATAGCGCAGCCGGAAACACAGCCTGCTTCCCGCGCTCATCGAGGTTTTGTCATTGTTTCCTTCGGTGATGCGCGTTCGGTACCGTAAAGCCCCACGACCGCTGGCCGTGACCGGAGCGGCAACGCGCTTGGATACCGCACCGCCGTGATGATGGTCGCGGTGAAGGGATGAAACGAAAGCGGGCCGTGAACCGTCCGCTCCGGGACCTCCAACGGTCGGCGGGAAATCGGCATTAAAAGAAAGAGAGGCGGAAACGGATATGGAAAAGACCGCGGTATATGTCGGTACACGGAACGTCTATGAGGATCTGCAAACGTCCTGCAAGTCGCTGTTTGCCAACTCCGATGTGGATACCGTCTATCTGTTTGTCGAGGACGATGTGTTTCCGCTGCCTATGCCGGATGAAGTAAAGATCATCAACGTGTCCGGGCAGGAGTTCTTCAAGCCTGACGGGCCGAACAGTCAGTCCCGGTGGACCTACATGGCCATGATGAAGGTGGCGCTGACCAAGTATCTGAAAAAGGTGAACCGGGCGCTGATGCTGGACTATGACACGATTATCGTGGACGACATCTCGGAGCTCTGGGGAACCAAGCTGGGCAAGTGCTATTGGGCGGGCGTGCCGAACCTGGGCATTGTGCGGCCGGTTGGAAATCCGACCTATTACAACGCCGGTGTTGCCCTGATGAATTACGAGCTCATCCGGAAGGACAAGATGGATGACGCGATGATCCAGAGTCTCAACACCTACAAGGCCAAGTATCTCGATCAGGACGTGCTGAATGACTTCAGCGGAGGCCACATCAAGGAGCTCCCGCTGCGCTTCAACGAGAGCGGCGTAACCGGCTGGACCAGAGAACCGGCCATCGTCCACTACGTCGGAATCAATAAGGTCAGCGGAGGCATCAACGGCGAACGGCGTTATTTCTACAACGCTTACAAGACGCTGGACTGGCCGGACATCAAGGAAAAGCGGGAAGCCCGGTACGGGAAAAGCCTCACAATCTGAATAAGAAAATATCCGGTTTCGGAGCAAAGTGTTGTTACAAATAACTTTTTTGACTTTTTGAAACGGGGTCGATTTCCGAACCGGATACCATATCGCAGGGTAGAGAAGCGGCATCTCACCACGTTCATACCGTGGAAATCGCGGGTTCAAATCCCGCCCCTGCTACCATCAACAGTTCGGAGAAGAACTATAAAAGCACAAACCGGAGAGAACCGGACAAACACAAAATACATCGTCAGAGAAGACGTTAAAACACAGAAAGGAACGAAATCATGGCACAGTTTGATGTTTCCCAGATCGAGGGCTTTGAAGGAATGACCGCGGAAGAGCAGGTGAAAGCTCTGCTTGGGGCGGAAATCCCGGAAGCGGTTGACCTGTCAAAGTTCGTGAGCAAGGAAGTCTATGACAAAAGCATCAGCGACTTGAACAGCAAAAACAAAAAGCTCAAAGACCAGATGAACGAAGAACAGCAGAAGAAGCTGGCTGACGAAGAGGCAAAGCAGCAGGAGGCGCAGAAGTTTGCCGATCTTGAAAGCAAGTATCAGGAACTTCTGAAGCAGTCCACGCTGAAGGAGCACACGATCAGCCTGAACGGGCTCGGCTTCGACGACAAGCTGGCGGCGGATACCGCGGCTGCCATCGTAGACGGCGATGCGGCGAAGCTGTTCAAAAACATGAAGACGTTCCTGGAAGGCTTCCGCAAGTCCGTCGAAAAGGAACTGATGGACAAAAACCCCGGTGTGAACGGGAACGGAGGCGGCGGCAGCTCCAAGGAGGAAGATAAGGCCGTGGAGCTGGCCAAGAGCATTGGCAAGGTCGGTGCGGACAATGCCAAAGGCTACGGCGACGTGATGAAGAATTACCTGCGGTAATTCGGACGCGGCGCAAAAACAGAGCAATACAAATTTACAGTAAAGGAGACAGAAGACCATGAGATTCACCAACCAGAAAGAAATCGGCGGGACTGTCGAGATTCTTGTCGGTCTGACCGCCATGCATACTCTCAGCCCCATCAAGGTGGCGGCTCCGGGCAGCGGAGATGTCGTCAAGGCCGGTACCCCGCTGACGGCGGAAGGTGCAGCGACCACCGGTTCCGGTGCGGTCGGCATTCTGCTTTACGACGTGTACCCGGCTGAGAACCCGAACGGCACGGTCGTGCAGAGCGGTCCCATTGACAGCGCGAAGGCCCAGAAGCACTCCGGCGTGACCTATGTGGACGCGCTGTATTCTGCGCTTCCCGGCGTTATCTTCCGCAACAACATCGGTGCGCAGGGCGCAACCGGCGCGACCGGTGCCACTGGCGCTACCGGAGCGACCGGCGCTACGAACGGCGGCTGATCGTAAAGGCGGGCTGAGCGGATGACGGAAAACAGACGGAAACCGGTTCTGTTTGCAGGGACCAAACCGTTAAACCGGGCGGAAAACCTGAAAGCGGTCTTCGACGCCTATGAGGGGGAGAAGAAGTTTGTACAGGTGGACCCGTGGAGGCATCACACGGAGATCCGATCCGGGAAGTATGACGTGATGGTCTGCGACGAATATCCGACGGAATCACCGGGAACGGCCATTCTGATCGGACACGGCTTTGCCGGAGGCAAGACGGGAGGACTGGATCAGCCCTATCCGTACATGAGCCGGAAGGATGCGGAACTGTTTTCGTATGTGATCGCTTCAGGGACATGGAGCGTCCCGCTGGTCGCCAATCAGTGCGGCGTGGCGGAAAACCAAGTCCTGCCGCTCGGAATGCCGAGGACGGACGCCTACGTCGGAAAACACAAAGGCGACGGCGGCACAGCGCTGGCCCGGAAACGGGCGTACCTGTACGCGCCTACCTACCGGACGGCGGAAGAGACGCCGCTGCCGGAAATCGACTGGGAATGGCTGGACGGGCAGCTCACGGACGAGGAAATGATCGTCGTGAAGCCGCACACAATGACCGGGACGATTCTGAAAGGAAGTTACCGGCATATCCAGGAAGTCCCGGCCTATGAGCCTTCCGCACCGTATCTGTACGACTGCGATGTGGTCATCTCAGACTACAGCACCATCATCTTCGACGGCTATCTGCTCGAAAAACCGTCTGTTCTGTTCGACAGGAGGACGGACTATCTGAGGACGCGGGGCATGTACCTGCGGTATCCGGGACAGTATTCCTCCCGGTTCTGTCAGAACGAGCGAGAGCTGCTGGAGAACATCCGCGAAGCGTCGGGACTGACCGACACGGAACGGGAATGCCTCCGGATGGTGGCGGACATGTGCGACGGCCATGCGACAGAGCGAGTCTGTGAACTGATAAGGAGTCTTGTATGAAAATTTTAATAGCCATCCCGACCTTCGAGAACATTACCCCGGACACCTATAAGTCGGTCTATGACCTTGACAAAGGGGATCATGATGTTCTGTTCGAGTTCATCCGCGGCTATGACGTTGCGACGGCACGGAACCGGATCGCCCAGCGTGCGCTGGATCTGGAAACGGATTACGTGATGATGGTGGACAACGATGTGGTGCTGCCGAAGGACGCGCTGCTGACGCTTCTGGATGAGGCTGAGGAAGTGAACCTCGGTTACTACGCCCACCGCAACAATGAAAACCGCTATGACGGGCGCACCTGCATTTGCAGGCTGAAAGCACCGGACGGGACGGACTATTACAACTACCCGCTGGAATCGGAATACACCGCCGCGGAAATGGCGGCGATGAAGGAAGGCGGGGAAAAGAAGATCCGGGTTCACGGCGGCGGCATGGGCTGCGCCCTGATTGCGACAGAGGTCTTCCGGAAGGCGGCGTACCCATGGTACGACTGGGTAAACTACGGAGACTCCAACCGCGGAATGCTCAGTGAGGACCTGTATTTCTGCGAGGTATGCAGGGCCTACGGCGTGAAGATTCACGCAGATGTAAGAGTAGCGTGCGGGCATCTGTTCCGCCACGTGCAATGGCCGGAATAACCGGCAACCAAAATCAAGTAAAGGAGCGATTTGAGCTATGAGAATCACTGAAGTTTTCACCCCCGCTTCCATTGCCTACAAATGGAACGAGGCTCAGTCCAACCGGATTCCGTATCTCGGCGAGGGTCTGTTCCCGGCCATGCAGAAAGCCGGTCTGGATCTGCGCTGGATCAAGGGAAGCCACGGCCTGCCCGTGTCCCTCATGCCCACCGCGTTCGACGCGCAGGCAACCTTCCGTGATCGTCCGGGTCTGGAGATCACGGAGACCGAAATGCCCTTCTTCCGTGAGGGCTTCAAGATCAAGGAGCGCGACCGTCAGGAGCTTCTGCGCATTTCCGAGATCAACGACCCCTATCTCCAGCAGGCGGTAGCGAACCTTTACAATGACTCCGCGGAGCTCATTGAGGGTGCGCTGGTCGTCTCCGAGCGCGAGAGAATGCAGCTTCTCTTCCCGCTGAATGGCAACATGGGAATCTCCATCAAGGCCAACGGCGTGGACTACACCTACAACTACGACCCGAGCGGCGACTGGAAAACCGGCAACTTCTTCGAGCTGACCGGCCAGGCCGTCTGGACCGACAAGACCCATGCGGACCCGTTCCGGGATATCCGCACGGCGAAGAAGGCCATCAATGCCAAGACCGGCAGCACACCGGTGTATGCGGTCATGAACAGCGAGACCTTTGACCTGATCGGCCAGATCGACGCCGTGAAGAACCGCTGGCTGACCGTCAACGGCCTCACCCTCGGCTATCTCACCGATGACCAGATCATCGACATCCTCAAGAACACCGTCAGCATCACCCCGGTGATCTACGACAAGCAGTTCAAGGATGAGAGCGGCGTGGTGAGCAAGTTTGTTCCGGATGGCTACGTGGCCCTGATTCCGGACGGCGCTCTCGGCCAGACCGTCTACGGCGTAACGCCGGAGCAGGCCGACCTCTACGGCAACGAGGCCGCCAAGTCCAAGGTCGCCATCGTCAACACCGGCATCGCGATCACCCAGACTGTCGATGAGCACCCGGTCAACCTCAACACCTTCGCCTCCGAGATCGTCCTGCCCTCTTATGAGCGCATGGATGAGGTCGCTCTTCTGAAGGTCAAGTGATCGGGCGGTGACGGAGAATGAAAGTCAGAGCGAAACACTGGCTTAACTTCGACGGCACCTGGCACCGCTGCGGGGAAGTCTTCGACCTCCCTGCGGCGGAAGCCGAACGGCTGAGAGGATCGGTCGAATGGCTGGAAGCAAAACCGGCCGCAACGCTGTTTGACGCGGCGGAAACCGCTGACAGCGTGTCAGCAGTCGAGCCGGAAGCGGTCCAGGAAGAGCCGAAGAAGCGCAGACGGACCAGCAAGAAAACGGCCGAATAAGAGGAAAGAGAGGCGGTAAGAGATGGATATTCTGACCAAGCTGAAAAAGCGGACCGGCGAGACCGATGAGGACCTGCTGGCTGTTCTTTTGGACGACGCCAAGAACGCCATTCTCAGCCGCCGCTTTCCGTTCGGGGACTATCCGGTAAACGCCAGCGGCGAGACCGTGATTGAAGACCGGTATGTCGATCTCCAATACCGGATCGCCGTTGACCTGTACAACAAACAGGGAGCCGAGGGCCAGACCGTCCATAAGGAAAACGGCATTGACAGAACCTTCCAGAACGCATGGATCTCCGAACAGCTTCTCAGCGAAGTGATTCCGTACTGCGGGGTGACGACGTGAGATGTCTGAAAAGGAACCAGAAGAGCTTCTGGTACGCGCTGTATAACGGCGAAACGGAGCAGAAGGATTCCGACGGACTGTACACCGGAGAGATCGGACCCGGCTACGAGACGCCCGTCCAGATGGAGGCGAACATCTCCGCCTCCAAAGGGACGGCAGACACGGAGCTGTTCGGGAAAGACCTCCAGTACAGCCGGACGATTGTCACAGATGATCTTTCCTGCCCCATCACCGAGGAAAGCGCCATCTGGATTGACCGGGAACCGGAGGACGAGAACAAGAACGCCGTTCCCCACAACTTCGTGGTCAAGGGCATCGCCAAGAGCCTGAATCACATCGTCTACGCAGTCGCGGAAGCGGAGCAGAGCGGAGTCATTCCGACGCCTACGCCCACGCCGCCCGGACCGACAGGCGCGACGGGAGCGACCGGGGACACCGGCGCTGCGGACCCTGTAAATCCGGACGATCCGGAAAACGGCGGTGACTGAGCATGGCGAACCATCGGATTGATATCGACCCCATGGACCCGAAAAGCGTGGACGCCGCCTTCAAGCAGGTCAAGCAGATCCAGAAGGAATTCGGGAAGAATCTCAAGCTGTTCATGAAGGAAATAGCAAAAATCGGCGCGGATGCAGCGAGAGAAGGCTACAACGGCTATGTCCATGTGGAGGCAAAACAGCTCGGAGATGACGAATGGGTGATTGAAGCCAACCATGAAGCCATCGTGTTCTTTGAGTTCGGTGCAGGTGCGGCGACCAACGCCGGAAGCAGATATGCCAAGGAAATGCCGTTTCCCGTTTACAGAGGTTCCTATTCCGATGCAAACGGCGGCATGTACCAGGCTACCGGATACCGGTACTGGGAGTTCGGCGGACGGAAGTACACCGAGGTCAAACAACTGGCCGGAATGCAGAAAGCCTACGAGGCGATCATCAGTCAGTGGAAAGAAGTGGCGAAGAGGGTGTTCGGATGAAGTACAGCAAAAACGCGGTTTATACCAGCGTGCGAAACGCGGTGAAAACGGCATGGCCGTCTGCATACGTGACGGGAACGATTGCCGCGGTACCGACGAAATCCCCGGCAGTCATGATTCAGGAGATCGGAAAGATCCACAATCCGGAAGCTGTGACACTGAGCGGATTGCAGCCTGTATGGACCAGCACCTTTGAGGTTCACGTCTTCAGCAACCTGCAAAACTCCGGAATGAGCGAATGCTACAACATCATGGAAACCGTGACGGCGGCATTCGTAAAAATCGGATATCTGCTGTTCTTCCAGGACGTTCTGGAGAACGGCGACAATAAAAAATATCGGCTGGTCGCGAGATTTCGGCGCGTGACCGGCGTGAACGATGAAATGCCGGAATAACGACTACAGAAAAGGAGTGACACAATTATGGCTGGCGAAATCAGCACTGCCGGAATCGTGATCAAATACGCCGTCGAGGCAACCGCCGGTGTCAGACCGACTTCCGGCTATAAAGAGAAGGCCACAAGCGCCCAGATGAACATCGCGGACTTCGTGACCGGCATCTCCGGCCTGACCGCGGACTTTGAGCAGTACGAGGTCACGCCTCTGAGCGAGACCAGACGGCACCGCTTCATTCCGGGACTTCAGGGCAACGACGGCAACATCAGCCTGTCCTGCAACATCAACCCGCAGTCCCGTGATGACTGGGCGAAGATCGTTGCGGAGTACGCGGCCCTGACCGGCGGCAAGGGCATGTGGTTCGAGTTTCACCTTCCCGGCGACACGCAGAGCATGTACTTCCGCGCCATCCCCTGCCCGATGGGCTTCCCGGATGTGGAAGTTGCGCAGGCGGTCCAGGGAGCGATTCAGCTCATCGAGAACCAGTGCGACGGCTGGATGACGGCCACCGGAGCCACCGGGTCTACCTGACGGAAATCCCGTCAAACAATAAGCCTTCAAGGGGCGGCAGAAATATTCCGCCGTCCCTATTTTTATAACAACAGGAGGAAAAACAAATGGCAAAGCGCAACGAAAAAACCAGAATCGAGTTTGATTTCAAGAACAAGCACTATGTACTGGAATACACGGCGGCGTCCATCAAAAAGATGGAATCGGAAGGCTTTTCTATTACCAAGCTGGGAGACCGTATTTTCACGGATACGGAGCTGCTGTTCTACGGCGCGTTTCTGGCAAACCATCAGGGAATCACACGGAAGCAGGTCCGCGAGATCTATCAGGAGCTTGCAAAGACAGCAGAGGACGAAGAGCCGGTGCTGGACGATGACGGCAACGAAGTGGACGGTCTGACCACCATCCTCGGCGAAATGCTGAATGAAGCTCTGGAAGAGATGATGAATCGCGGGGGAAACGTGAGCTGGAAGGTGACTCGGTAACAGAACCGGGGGAGCCTTCCTCACCGCAATCTCTGACACCGGTCGGGGACGCATTGGACAGGCTTTGTCCGTACTTCATGTCCATGGGCATGAGCTATCACGAGTTCTGGCACGGGGACTACACGCAATGGAAGTTTGTTGAAGAAGAGCATCAGATCCGGAAAAAGGAAGAAAACGAAATGCTCTGGCTGCAAGGCGCATATTTCTACAATGCCATGTCAGCCGTGATGAACAACTCCTTCCGTGAGAAGGGGAAGCCGCCCGTGAGCTATATGGAAGAGCCTGTCCGGATTACCCCGATGACGGAGGAAGAGCAGGAAGCCGATAAGCGGAAGCAGGTCGAAGCGTTCCGTGCATCCCTGGAAGACCTGCGGCGGCACTTCGAGGCGAAAGACAAACGCGAAAGAGGTGAGTGAAATGGCGGCAACAACCGTTGAAAACCTCGAATTTCATATCAAGAAAACAGGACTGACCGGCGACGGAGCGCAGATTTTGAAAGACTACGCCTCGGCGCTGAGAGAACTGAAAGCGGCGGGGAGGGGAAACGGGAAAAACCCTATCCCGGACGCATTCATCCACTCCATTTCCGAACTGGCCGGAGCCATGAAGGCCATCAATGGCGAGGCGATCAGCAAAATGCGGCAGCTTGCCGCAGCACTGAAAACCTTCGATGGGATGAAGGGCGTCAAGCTGAATGCGCAGTTTGCTTCCACCATGGCAGACATCGCCGCCGCTGCTGATCTGGTGAC
>Ga0265298_10006858_pt1 | contig 13970 bp, 6 predicted proteins | sample AusTroGonzalo_MG_3_FD_193486 | JGI IMG/M metagenome (GOLD analysis project Ga0265298, IMG submission 193486) | Bovine rumen microbial communities from tropical cattle in Woodstock, Queensland, Australia - Gonzalo_01 | ecosystem: Host-associated > Mammals > Digestive system > Stomach > Rumen ...
ATGACCCGCCCGTTCGCCCTTGGTGGCGAAGGTGCCGAGGGACTCGACCCCGCGGTAAAGTACCGCTCCTGCCTGCAGAACTGGGTCATCGACACCGGCAGCGAAGTGATCCTCGTCGATACTGGCCTTCCTGCCGAGTTCCCCGAAGCGGCGGCAGATCCTGATGCCGGAATCTTCCTCGGCACGAAGATCAAGAACTACCTCGACGCGCTCGCCGATCTCGGCTACAAGCCCGAGCAGGTCTCGAAGATACTCATCACCCACAAGCACGCCGACCACACCGGCGAACTGCGCGCGTTCCCGAACGCCCAGATCATCTGCTCCGCCGCAGAGGCCGAGTCGGAAGAGCTCAAGCCCTACAACCCGACGGTCGCGACCTTCACGGACGGCCCCTACTACGAGTTCCCCGCCTCGCAGCGCATCGCGCCCGGCGTGACCTACATCTTCGCGCCCGGCCACACCACGGGCAACTGCATCGTGGCCATCGATACCGACGGACTCTTCTACCTCATCCACGGCGACGTGACCTACACCGATGTCGCGCTCTACGAGAACAAGCTCTCCGTAGTGTACGAAGACAAGGCCGCAGCCCGCGAAACGCTCGACCGCGTCCGCGCCTTCTGCCGCGCCCGTCCGACCGTCTACCTCGGCACGCACACGCCCGAGGCGCTTGAGAGCCTCGCCCAGAAGCGCATCGTCGATCTCGACAATCCGCCTGCCGTCATTCCCGTCGGCGAAATAGTCTTCAAGACGCCGACCGGAAAGTACATCTGCTCGGTCTGCGGCTATGTGTACGATCCCGCCGAACATGACGGCGTCGCGTTCGAGGACCTTCCGGCCGACTGGCGCTGCCCGCGCTGCAAGCAGCCGAAGGAGAAGTTCAATCGCGCGTAATTGCCTTGCACATTGGTGCGTAAAAGAAGGCCCTTGTGATTCGCAGGGGCCTTTGTTGCCCAAATATATATGCATTCGGACTATAACGCCTCTAAGTCATGTTGGTCGTGACATTTTTTTGGTATAATATGCGTCATGAAACTTAAAGAGGGTGAGCGGTTTTTCACCAAGCTGGATTGGGGGGCATTCTGGACGGCCACCCTGGTGACTTTTGTTGTATATTTCTTTACCTTGGGGCCTTCTGTTGGGTTGGAGGACTCTGGCGAGCTGGCTACGGCCGGCGCACATCTTGGCGTGCCGCACCCTCCGGGATATCCGTTCTGGACGCTTTGCAGCTGGATATTCTGCAAACTCTTCTTCTGGGTGACATATATGGGTCATCCGACCCCGGCGTGGGCGATAAGCTGCTTTTCTGCCGTAGCGGGCGCATTGGCCGCCGGATGCACGGCAATGCTGATATGCCGCTCGGCGCACGACTTTGTAGGTGGTGACGACAGGGGCGGGTCGTTGCTGGAGGTATCGTCCGTCCTTGCTTTTGGAGGTGGCGTTGCCGGAGCGTTGACTTTTGCGCTTTCTCCAGTGGAGTGGTCGCAGTCAACGATAGTGGAGATATATTCACTGAACGCCTTGTTCCTGATGTGGGTGTTTCTGCTATCCTACAGGTGGATGCGCAAACCGTCCGACAAGATACTGTTCTTTACGGCGTTCGTGTTTGGCCTTGGCCTCACAAACTATCAGGTCTTGCTCTTCGCCATAGTGCCTCTGGCCATCATAATACTGATGACGAACATTGCTCTGTTTCGTGATGTTTTCATCTATCTTATCCCCGTTGCGCTTACCTATCAGGTCTTGCAGATCGGGCAGCTTGTTCGTGCCGATCGCACAATGTCGGTCGACGCAATAAACAAGCATGCTGCCATTACGGCAACATCTACATGCCCTTCGACATTCTTCATAATACTGGGTCTGCTGGCCCTCGTCGGTGCGCTTGCCGCGGCTGCGTACCTGCGCGACAGGGGCAACTCCGAAAAGGCCCGCAAGATCGCGCTTTCCGTGGGCGGAGGCGGCGCGGCGCTTGTCTTCCTTTCGGCCTTCGTGTTCACGGGCAAGAACACATGGACCGGCATCTACGCGCCGGTCGCGCCGCTTATCGAGCCGTGGCGTTATGCGCTGATCGCATCGCTGATCGCCGGATCCGTGGTTGCGGCGGCTCTTGCCGCGCTGGAGGAGTGCGATAGGCTGCTCGATGCCAAACAGGTCAAATATCTTGGAGCGTCTGCGGCGTTTGCGGTGCTTGCGGTGATATTCGCCATCGCCGTGCCGGCGGCCGGCAGCAACGGGTATATGGGCGCCAAATATCCGTGGGGCAAGTCCATCAGCATTTTCTGGACCCTCATCGCATTGCTTTTTTCCCTTTGCGGAAGGACCAAGAAGGGCCTCTGCTTCGCGATTCCGGCGGCGGGCATGCAGATTGCGGTGTTTACGCTTCTGAGGAATGGCGCGATGAACGGCCTTACACATCCGCAAAGCTGGTGGTTCGGCTGGCCGATAGCCTGGAACTTCGTCCTTCTTGCTCTTGCATGGCTGGCTTTGCCGCATGGACGCAGCGTTGCAGGTGCAGCGTTCTTTGCCCAGCTCGGCGTCAGCTTCTACGCCTACATGCCGATAGTTTCCGACCTGAGGAATCCGCCGATGAACTGGGGCTATCCGCGCACATGGGAAGGCTTCAAGCATGCGATCATGCGCGGACAGTACGAGGCGATCGGCGTGCCAAGCTTTACCGGGGCAGGCCAGTTCTTCAACTTCATCGGCAACCAGATGGTGCACTATTTCGAGGACGTCAAGGTTCAGTTCACAGATCTGCTCCTGCTGTTCGCCCCCGTGCCGTTCATAGCCGGACACTGGGTTGTCGCGAAAGAGCGCCGCAAGTCCTTCTGGCAGTGGATGGGCGCCGCTGCGGCGTGCTTCCTCATGATGTCGTTCCTTCTCATCCTTCTTGCGAACGTGAAGGGCGACGTGCAGGACGGTTTCATCCAGAAGGTGAAGTTCATATCGTCGCACGCCATGATTGCGCTTTGGATCGGCTACGGTCTCGTGTTCGCAGGCGCGTTGGTCTTGAGGCTGTTCGGCGACAAGGATCGTCGGCGTGTTGCGCTGGCGTTTGCCGCTGCAGCGATGCTTGTGGCGTTCGTCTATCCGATAGTCCAGAACTACACGGACGACCGTATGGTTTTCGAGCTTGGCGGCTGCGAGCAGAACGGGCACACCTTCGGATGGCAGTTCGGCGCGTACCAGCTTGACGGTGCGAAGGCCATAAAGGAGCAGCTTGTCGCCGACGAAGAGCCTCTGCCTGACCCTGATTGGCCCGAGGCGATGGAGCCTTTCTCGATATTCTTCGGAGGGACGGATCCGGGGCGCTTCGTGCCGACGTACATGATATATGCGGCGGACTACCGTCCAGACGTCTACCTCATCACCCAGAACGCCCTTGCGGACGAGACGTATATGAGCGTGGAGCGCGATCTTTACGGCGATGAGATATGGATTCCGTCCAAGGACGATGGCGGAGAGGCGTTCAGCATATATGTCGATGAGGTCCAGCGTGGCGTAAGGCCCGCCAACGGCGACCTTAAGATAGAGAACGGCAAGGTGCAGGTGACCGGTGCGCTTGGCGTAATGGAGATCAACGGCATCATAACCAAGATGATGTTCGATCATGACAGGTTGAGGCATTCGTTCTACGTCGAAGAGAGCTATGTGATAAGGTGGATGTATCCGTATCTTTCGCCCCACGGCCTCATAATGAAGATAAACAAGGATGCGACGCCCTATGACGCCAAGACCGCCGCAAAGGATCAGGATTTCTGGGACTGGTATACGAGGCGGCTCATGAAGGATCCTATGTACCGTCGGGATTTTGCCGCGCAAAAGTCGTTTTCGAAGTTGCGCGCTGCGATCGCCGGGCTTTATGCGCATCAGGGACGATACGCCGAGGCGTCGCAGGCGTTTCGCGAGGCATGCATGCTGTATCCGGCGTCGCCCGAGGCAGCTTTCAGGTATTCGCAGGAATGTCTGGTGCCGGTGCCGCTTCGCAGGTGGGATGTCCCGTTTGGCCTCAAGGACTTCAAGTGGGATGTTGCCCTTGAGTTGATGGACTATACGGACTCCATCGATCCGAGGAACAAGAGGACTTCGTCAATGCGCGACTTCGTCGGCCGCATACGGACGCTTTCCTCGCAGACTTTGTCCCTTGAGGAGAAGCTTCGCAAGGAGGGCAGGCTGTCGCCGCCCGACACGTTCACGCTTGCACACGCGTACTACGGGATGAACAGGGTAATGGAGGCGGCCCAGCTGGTCCGTCCGTTGATCGACATATTGTCGGATCCGTTCGCCTTGAAGTCGATCTCTACGATACTTATCGACGCCAGGCTCGACGCCGACGCAGAGCGTTGCCTTGAGAAATACCTCAAGATCGAGCCCGGAAAGGATGTCGGCCCGTGGTTCGATCTTGCGAAGATACAGTATCGCAGCGGCAGGAAGCAGGCCGCCCAGCGCAGTTTCGTGGCCGGATACAAGCTCAACCCGCAAAAGGCTTTCGAGAAGCTGCAGCGCGATCAGGAGCTTTATGAGATCGCCGCCCCGCTGTTCATGAAGAAATGAAATACCAGTACTTCTATCAGACGAGCAGGAACGAAAACCGTTCGGGCTGGATAAAGGCCCGCAACAGGGAATCGGCCTACACTCTTCTGAGGAAGCAGGGCATAAAGCCGTACCGGATAATCGGCGACGATCCGGTGAATTGGCGGCCGTGGGCGATAGGTGCGCTGGTGGCTGCCCTCGTGGCCGGCTTGGTGATCGCCGTGGCGACGGCCATGCGGGCCACCGACGACCGCAAGCCAAGACCGCGCCAGCAAATCTTCGGCGACGCTTCCTTGATAGCCGCTGGGGAGTTTTCGAATTGGGTGGAGGTGTTGGGCAGCCCTTTGGATCGCTATCTCGCCGCCTATGTCCAGCCCGGTTCTGCGGCGCTTCCTCCGCTCATGGCGGCGGACGAGATAGCCGCGTTCGAATCTGAGCTGGAAAAGGGCGTCGAATACGTCGATGGCGAGCCGATGGAGCATCGCCAGCTGAAGAACATACTTGCTACGCTTAGGGCCGAGATGCGGCAGCACCTTGCATCTGGCGAGACCGTTGGACAGTACATGGATTTCCTTGAGGAGCGCCAGCAGCAGGAGCGCGAATTCCGCGACCATGCGGTAGAAAGCCTTTCCCGCGTTCCGTCAAGCCACCTTTACCAGGCATGGCTTGGCATCAACTCAAGACTTCGGGAGCGTGGCATTGCGACTCTTCCGATGCCGCAGAAGTTTGAAGAGGAGGGGGCAAGGTAGACCATGGGAAGTTCGATCGCCATAGTCGGAATGAGCTGCCGGTTCGCCGGATGCGCCAGCGTGCAGGCGTTCTGGGACGTCATAATGCAGCAGCGCAGCATGCTGACGCTTCCCGGTCCGGACGTGGAGCTGCCTTTCGGTCAGAGGAATGTCTTCGACCGGCCTTATCCAACTCGTGTCGGCCAGCTCGGTGATCTCTATGCGTGCGTGCCCGCCATGCAGAACTTCCCGCGTCAGGTGAACGCTGGCGAAAACCAGGACCTCTACTTTGCGACCCAGCTTGCGTTCGACGCGCTGACCGATGCTTCAATGCGTCCTCATGCGATAGGCTCGATCAACGGCTCCGTCAGGTTCGGCTATGCGCCGGCGTTCAACGCGTCCACCGTCAACTGGCTTCAGCACACCTTCGTTCTCGACCAGACGCTTGAAGTGATCCGCAGATTCTTCCCGAGGGCCCCAGAGGAGGCGCTGGAGGAGGTCAAGGCGAAGCTTGTCGAGTCGCTGCCTGCGCCTGATGCGGCGTCTTTTCTGCTCGGTACGGGCTACAGGTTCGCGTCGTGGATCGCACGCGAATGCTCGTTCGGCGGCGTTGCGACGATCATGGATGCCGGTGTGCTCACGGGTGCGGCGACGCTGATGGACGCCGTGAGCGATCTGCAGTCCGGCAGGGTGGATGTCGCATTGGCGGGCGCTCTTACGCCGCCCCTCAGCCGTTCGTATCTTGAGGGCCTTTCTGGAGAGATAGAGTTCTCCACAAAGCCGGAGCTTCATCCGTTTTCCCTGGATTCGGAGGGCACAATACCCGGCGAGGGTGGAGCGTTCTTTGTCCTTAAGCGTCGTGAAGACGCGTTGCGCGACCACGACAGGATATATGCGCTGATAAGGACAGTGTCCATCGGGCACAATCCGGAGGACGATTCATCCGCTATCCTCGCCCAGGCGACGGAGAGCGTCGGTATTTCGCCAAGAACTATCGGTCTTGTGGAGGCGGACGGCAACGGCATCGCCGTCAGCGAGAGCCGCGAGGTGGCGGCGATACAGAAGATTTGGGGCGTGCACAAGCCTGGCGCTCCGCTTGTCGGCCTCGGATCTGTAAAGGGCAACATCGGGCACACAATGCGCGCCGCCATGTCGGCCGGAGTCCTGAAGGCCGCGCTTGCGCTCTACAAGAAGGTGCTGCCGCCGCAGGTTGTCGCAGAACGGCCACTTGAGGCGCTGTCCAACCTGTCCTCCAGCGCATATCTGCTGAATCAGGCGAGGCCATGGATAAAGGGCGATGCCGCCAATCCCAGAAGGGCTGCGGTGATGGGCTCCAACTTCGATCCGGTGCGCCCTGTCGGAACTGCGTCTTCCGGCGGCCGTTCGGCGGTCGTGATACTTGAAGAGGAACCGGAGGTGCGGGGATGAGTGAGCTTGTGATCGTCAGGGCGGAGGATACCGCGGCGCTCGTCTCCGAGATGACGCGCATCGCCGCATATCTCGACCGCGTTCCGGCGGCTTCGCTGCTTGATGTTGCATATACTTGCTCAAAGATGAAGGGCAAGTCTGTCATTGCGTTCGTAGCCGACTCAATTCAAGACCTTCGAATCCGCCTTGGATCAGCTTCCTCGCGAATCGGCGGCGGTTCCCTGAAGCGTCTGAGGGACAAGAGCGGCACCTATTGGAACGGCACCCATCTTCTCGGCGATGGCGGCGGAAAGCTTGCGTTCGTCTATCCAAGCGTTATGTCGTTCTATCCGGACATGATGAGCGACCTGGCTATAAGGAGCGAGTCCTGTCGCAGCGCATTCGAGGAGCTGGAGGAGGCTGTCGTGCAGGAAGGGGGCGAGTTTACGCCTTCGAGCTTCATATTCCCGCCGGCGCCGTACTACAGGCACGACGCAGACATATTCAGCTCCGGCGCCTATGCGCAGGCGCTTGTCGCGACTTATGCGGGCAGCACCGCCATGTCAAGGCTTCTTGCGCAGTGCGGACTTAAGCCGGAAGGTGTGGTCGGCTTCGCCGGCGGCGATCTTTCGTCCGTCATCGGCGCGGGAATGGGCGGTCGTGAGCTTTCTCGCCATGAACGGATACGCTTTCTGAGGGAGATATACGACATCGTGGACAAGGCGGTGGACCACGCAGGGCTTCCAAAGATGGCGGTGGTGTCGCTCCTTCTGAGACATGAGACCGAGGCCGATGAGGTGCTGGCGTCTTTCCCAAAAGGCAAAGTCCTGCTGGCGATCGACCTTTCACCTCGCCAGAAGGCCTATGCGATAGCTTGTGATTTCGTTGAGACGGCGATGACTGCTTTCGCCGCCTCCGGCGTGAGGGCGATGAAGCTCGCCTTGGACCGTCCGTTCAATACCGCGATGTGCGAAAGGCTTGTGCCTGTCATACGGAAGTTCGCCGACCGCTGGATTCGCCACGATCCTGTCTGCCCGGTATATTCGTGCGCGAGCGCAACTTCGATGGTTGGGCGTCTCAAGAAGGTCCGGGCGGAGTTGGCCGAGCGTTGGGCCCAGCCGGTGTTGTTCGGCGAGACGGTCCGCCACATGCACGCCGACGGCTATCGGGTGTTTCTTGAGGTCGGGCCTCGTGGACTGATGACTACGGCCGTGGATGATGCGCTAAAGGACGTGGAGCACGCCGCATTGGCGACCAATTCCATCCATAGACGCGGGATACCCCAGGTCCAGCATGCGCTTGCGCAGCTCGCCGCATTGGGCGCGGAGATGGATGTGTCGGGTTCGCTCGCAAGGCGCGGGGCAAGGACCCTCGACTTCGACTCCACGTTCGTCGTGGCGACCAGGCGCGAAATCGAGATGAAGCTGTCCCGTGCGTTCCCGAGGCTCACGCTGCTTTCCGACGAAACGATGCTTAGCGGTTCGTCGGCGTTCGCTGAGCCAAAGGGCAGGGGTGCAAAGGCCGCAGCACGCGCCGCAGCCGTCGCAGCGCAGGCGAGGCGCATGAGGCAGTTCGACTTTGGTGCCCTTAATCCTCTGGTTTCGGATGCCGACACCTTGAACCACAGCCCCGGCGTGTCCATCGAACTGAAGAAGCGCTTCACCATAAAGGACGCGCCGTTCATCGGAGACTTCGCCCTTGGCGGAACGCAACTGTCCTACGCCGAGCCGTCGCTTCGCGGCCTTGTTCAGATGTCGATGCCTCTGGCCGCCGAGATAATGGCGGAGACGGCTGCGATGCTCGTGCCGAACAGGACGCTTGTCGCCATAGAAGACCTGACAAGTCGCCGGTCGGTGGCCTTCGAGGACGGCGCGCTCACTGTGCTCATACGCGCCGAGCGTGTCGCTGCGAACAATCCGGAGCTTTCCGCGGTAAAGGTGCAGATGCGCGACGATTCCCCCGGCAGCGCGTACACATGGCCAGTGATGGAGGCGACGTTCGTGCTCGCAAAGGCTACGCCCGAGCCAAAGCCCGTAAGCGTCATCCCGCAGTTCAAGCCACGCACGGTCCACTGGTCCGGTCGCGACATATATCCGTCCCGTCTTTCGTGCGGCCACAGGCTCAGGGGCATAACGTTCGCAGAGACATGGAGCGAGGTCGGCATAGACTACGAGGTTGAGGTTCCGCAGCTCGCAGGAAGCGTGTCGCACACGCGCTTCCCGCTGTGGCTGGTCAATCCTTTGCTCCTGGAGATAATTGTCAGCGGCTACTCGCTTTGGCACAGCCACGAGAGGTTTTCGCGCTGGATCGGCAAGGAGCGCATGGACGACGCATATTCATCTCCTTTCAGGATGCGCCGCCTCGATCTGCTTGCGCCGTTGCCGAAGGAGGGTTCGAAGATAAAATGCTACCTGCGGCTGACCGGCGTGACCCCGAAGAGCCATCTGTGCGACATAACCGTTTCCGATGGCGATGGCGGAGCACTGGCCGTAATAAGCGGCTGGGAGGAGCGCGTCGAGCATGTGCGCAGGGAATACCGTGACCTGATAATGCAACCTGCGACAAGCTTCATAACGCAGCCTGTTTCGCCTTCGCAGCTCGGCAATCCTACGCTTGACGTCTCGTCCGCGTTCGTGACCGACGTGCCGTATCCAGTGTTCGAGCGCGACGACGAAGTGTGGCTTCAGACGTTCTCGCACATCGTGCTTGGCGCAAAGGAGCGCAAGGATTTCCGCCGCATGCCCGGTTCTGCGGCGCGGCGCACGGAGTGGCTTTTCGGAAGGATTGCGGTCAAGGAGGCCGTGCGCCGCTTCCTGAAGGACTACTATCAGGCTCGTTGGAGCGATGCCGACGTCACCATATTCGCGGACGACATGGGCAAGCCATACGCTGTCGGTGCATGGATGGACCAGCTTCCCGTGAAGCTAGACATCGCCATTGCCCACACTTCGCAGTTCGTCATCGGGCTTGCCGCGGCGAATGCGCGAATCGGCGTGGATGTGGAGTCTGTCTCGCGCGACCTTTCCCAGGAGTTCACAGACGGCGTGTTCATGCCCGACGAACTGGAGCTTGCCGCTGGCGCCGCCAACGCGTCGCTTGCGATAATCCGCTTCTGGTGCGCGAAGGAGGCCGTATCCAAGGCTCTTGGAACGGGCATAAGGTACAGTCCGAAAGAGATGACTGTAAGCGGCTACGAACCAGACACCGGCAAGCTCACCATGCGGCTGAACGGCGCTTGGGGTGAAGCGTTCCGCAGCCTGAAGGGACGAGACCTGCCGGTTACAGTCAGGACGATGCACGATCATGCGCTGGCGTTCTGCTTCCTGCCGGCATCGATCTTCGCTGATGAGTCGTGAGTTTCCAGAGTATGCGTGCCCGTATGCGCTGAAGCTCGCCGAATCGTCGCCGCGCTTTGCGCTTCAGGTGTTCGACGAAAAGCCAGCCGCCGCCAGACGGAGATGCGCTGACCGCTTCGGGCCGGATCCCTTCGGCGAGCTTGGCAGGGCCTCCAAGGTAAAGGGACTGAAGCAGCGGTTCCCCGATCGTGTTCTTGTGATGACGACCGACAAGTGCTTCGTGAATTGCAGGCATTGCACGCGGCAGGGTCTTTTTGGCCGCACAGAGATCGTCGAGACCGCAGAAGACTTGGCGGGCTGCGTCGAATATGTAAAGTCACACCCGAAGGTCCGCGACGTGCTGCTGTCCGGCGGAGACGTGCTGACGCTGGCGGACAAGCGGGTCATGGAGTTCGTGGATGCGTTCGCTTCGCTTGAACAGATCGATCTCGTGCGTGTCTGCACCAGGGCCGTCTGCGCAAACCCCTCCAGGATTACCGCAAGTCTGGCCAGGCGGCTGGGCCGCTCGGGCAAGGTGTGGGTCAATACGCAGTTCAACTGTGCGGACGAAGTGACCAAAGAGGCGAGCGCCGCCGCCGCGAGGCTCGTGGACGCCGGAATCCCGGTAAGCTGCCAGACGGTGCTCCTAAAGGGCGTCAACGATTCCGTGGACGAGATGTTGCGTCTCTTCCGTGCGCTGACCGCCGCACGCATAAGGCCATACTATGTCTTCATGTGCGACCCGATATCCGGAATAGACCGGTTCAGGGTGTCGCTCTCTAAAGCCAGATCGATAGAGCGAAGGTGTGCGGAGTCCATAGGTGGATTGTCGATGCCGCGTTTTGTCATGGATGTACCAGGGGCAAGGAGGAAGGTGCCGATATGAAAAGGATAAGCTTGTTTGAAGAGTTCAAGCGCGCGCGAATGGAGCGTCCCAATGCGCCGGCGTTCCTCGTGTCCAGCGGCGACAGGTATCTGCCGATATCGTGGCGTCAGTTTACCGACGACATTGCGATCATCGCCTTCATAATAGAGGCGAACGTCAAGAACTGCGCGATAGGGATACTTGGCGAGAACTCCTACGAGTGGATAGTCGCCCATGCGGCATGTCTCTTTTCCAGTGCGATTGCTGTTCCCGTTGACGTGAACCTCAGCGCCGACGAGATCGCAAAGCGCCTTAAGGCGGTGAATGCCAGCGTGCTGGTGCACTCCTCGCTGTATTCCGAGAAGACCCACGATGTTGCGGCAATGATGCCAGGCCTCATAACAGGCAGCTTTGGGTCCCGCAAGACCGACTTCTTCCTTAATGCGGCGCGAAAGGCCATAGAGCTTGGCCTCAAGACCATCTGGGATGCAGACTCCGTAGATGTCGATCGCACATCCGCAATAGTCTTCACGAGCGGCACGACGTCCGAACCTCGCGGCGTAGAGCTGAGGATCCGCGGCATAGAGACGTTCTGCGACTTTGCCGCCGACAATCTGCCCATGCACCCGGGCGACAGGTCGCTGATGCTTCTTCCGCTGCATCACATATTCGGCATCGCGACGACATACCTGATGCTTGCCCGCGGCGTTGCGCTTGGCGTCTGCCCTGACTTCCGCCGCATTTACGACGCAGTCGAGCGCTTTAGGGCGAACTTCCTCTTCCTCGTTCCTGCGCTTGCGGAGATTCTCGCATCCAAGATTGCGTCGCACGGCAAGACCGCAGCCGAAGCGCTCGGCAGCCCGATAGACTGGATACTTACTGGTGGCGCACCCCAGCCGAAGCGCACGGTTGAGCGCTTCGGCGATCTCGGCGTGAAGCTCATAACCGGCTATGGCTTGACCGAGACGACGTCGCTTTACTCTTTGACGCCGTCGAGCGGCGCCCATAAGCCGGGAAGCGCAGGGCTTTCCGTCGGTTCGAGGCATCCTGAGGTCGAGACTGCCGTATCGCCGGAGGGAGAGCTGCTGATACGCGGTCCAAATGTGATGAAGGGCTACTACAAGATGCCCGACCGCACCGCCCAGGCCATAGATTCCGACGGATGGTTCCATACCGGCGATGTCGGCAGGATTGATGAAGACGGCTTTGTGTGGATCACGGGTCGCAAGTCGCGGACGATCATCCTCTCGTCCGGAAAGAAGATTGCGCCTGAGGAGCTGGAGGCCAAGCTTCTTTCCATACCGGGCATACTGGAGGCGATAGTCTCCGGCGATGGCGCAACGCGCGAGGTTGTCGCGACGGTATATTGTGAAATGTCGGAGGAAGAGGCCAAGCGTGCCGTAGGCGAGATGAACAAGGATCTTCCCGTTCACATGAGGGTGTCGCGCGTGGAGACGAGGTCGGAGCCGTTCCCGAAAACGGCGTCCGGCAAGATAAAGCTTGTTCCCCCCGACGAGATTCAGACACGCTAACCTTCGTTGACCTGTTCGCGGCGGCAAGGGCGGCATTGCAAATTTCCATACCCCCTTGCGCACAAATCATATTTTATGGTATTATACCGCCATCTGTTGATAGGCGGACACGAGTTCGCAAATTGATAGCTAGATTTCCCGCGCGGGAAGGGTTTTAGCGTTGAGCCCGGAACGCGTTTGGGATATGCGTTGGATGAAAGTGTAGGAGCGGACATCCGAAAGACGCATCGCTTAAAGGCACTGCCACGGTCACGTGCAGTTTCGCCTTCTCCGGTGTATCTTTCCAGGTCATCCTACACACCTCATCCGATGCATCGGGGGAGGTGCCAGAAGGCCCACACCGAACCCGATACAAAACCGAGGGGCTGAGGTGTGTGACATGGAAGGTATTATAAGGAAGGCAGTGCGGACTCTCGCTCTGTTGATTGCATTATGCGCAACGGGTGGCGCATGGGCGGCGACAATCAATTGCTCGCAAGGGCAAGATTGGTATGTCACCACTACAGAGACTACGGTATTTGAAAATGTCAGGCTTAGTGATATCGGTACGAAGTATCGCCTTTGTGGTAAAATGAAAGGTGGATACATCCCCGCTGGTGGAGAGGTATATGCCACGAGCAAGTATTCATTTACCGGTGAGACGGCTGTTCGTTATGAATTACAGATACTTGATGGGGCGACACTAAAGTGTATTGCGGTCAAACTGACGGAAGAATCAGTAAATGATGGCGAGTCATACAATGTGCGTATCCAGGCGACGCACATAGGAGCAAAAGACAACTGGGCGTACGGAAGCCAGTTTGTGTCATCGTCCGATAGTGCTGGTGCTGCGGCAACGGATTATGTGCTAGACATTGGCAGCCTTTCAACCAATGGGACGGACGGTCAATATGGCATCTATGACCTTCGTCTTGTTGAAATAATGGTCAATTGTGACTTCAACGGTGATCTTAGCAACACGGGAACATCTAGCGGAAATCTTTCTTCTGACGTTGCCGTTACATACGCCGCGGATAACAAAAGTATCTATACTTTTAGCAGACCTTATAAGGCGTTAACATATCCTACAGAATGGACGGCGGTATTTCGGTGCACCACAACAAAGCCCAAGGGGGGGCGTGTCGCATTAATAACATTTGGCAACAATGGCGGTAATATTATAGGCCTTACTCAAACAGCAAACAATGCTGGCAATCTGCATATAGCTGACCAGGGAGGCGTTAACCGCGGAAATGTGGATGTCACAGATCCTAGATATTCGACGCATGTATATGCTTTGGTCAGGACTGCCTCTAATGTGGCGCTGTGGGTTGATGGTGTCAAGAAGATTGACTATAGCGGCACTATATCACCTGCTTCTGGCTTTCAGTTGGGAACCACATTTGGTGGGGACGATACCGCCAACTTCCTTATCTGTGACGATAGCGGCACAAAACCCTCTTCGCGTTTCGACTTCCTGCAGTTTTATAGTGAGGTACTCCCGGAAAACGTTATAAAGGGTTTTGCGGCTGAATATCCCGTTGAATATCTTGATTATTCAGCATCTGTTTCAGCAGATCAGGACTGGAGC
>Ga0265298_10006860_pt1 | contig 13969 bp, 12 predicted proteins | sample AusTroGonzalo_MG_3_FD_193486 | JGI IMG/M metagenome (GOLD analysis project Ga0265298, IMG submission 193486) | Bovine rumen microbial communities from tropical cattle in Woodstock, Queensland, Australia - Gonzalo_01 | ecosystem: Host-associated > Mammals > Digestive system > Stomach > Rumen ...
GGTGTCACGGCTCGTTTTGCCTGTGAACGTCTGCCCGTTTGACGGAATGGCGCTGGACGTCGCTATGGTAAACCTGCTTCCTGAAGCTTTTCTTACAGAATAAGTGGTGGACGGACTGATGGGGATATATACAGTCCTTCCGTTTGAGTTTGACGTACTGAATGCAGACTCTGCAATATATCCATTGACAACATAGACGTCGTTTTTGTTGAAAAGGTTCTTGCTGTTACCGGCAAAATACGGATCGCCTGAACCAGCCTGTGAAAAGCTGATCTCTGCGGTCAATTCTTTCAGCGGTTTTGCTCTGCTGGTTGTGAATACGACAGGGTTGCCCGTTGCGGTCTGTTCAACCAGCGGACTTCCCCCTGCCCCTGCTGCCTTGAGCATCAACAGTTCTCTGAGATTCATCATGCATCACCGCCCAGGGAAGCAATCTTGTTCCATTCCGTGCCTGCTTCGTCATAGGCGTATACGTCCCCTGTGTTTACCTCCAGGAACGTGCTGCCCGTGGAGATGTCGTTCGTTGTGGGTTTCGTGTCGGACGAAAGTCCGGCGAACTCATAGTACTTCTTCTGCCCGATGATCACGTCGTGCGCGTTTACAATTCTGATCATTTCCAGTCATCCTCTCTGTACTTACCGTCTATCAGGTAATTTTTCATGGCCTTCTGTTCCTTCGCCAGGTTCGGGTCTCTCTCCAGCAGGGCAAGCATGCCGTGGCACAACGCCAGGTCCCCACCTTCCAGCTTGCTTACTCTGCCTTCATGGTCGTTAAGCTGGTCTGTATGGGTCTTCAATGTTTCCTTGTCTGTCGTGAGTCGCTCTTCGATGTTCTCGATTTTCTTGTCGAAGCTTTTACTGAATTTGTCAAACTTCTCTTCAATCTTCGGATCCAGTTTCTCCATTACCTTGTCGGCAATCTCGTCTGTCACGTCTTTTGTGTTGATCTTCTTTCTGTCCCTGCTTTTCTGAATCTCATCCCGTATAAAAGCAATCCCCTTTACGACTGCTACGACCACTCCAAACAGGATGAGAAGCACGATGATGGCATTCCACACGTCCGTTGGAAGCAGGCCTTCCAGTAGCAGCTTTTTCTGTTCCATTGTTCTCACCCCACAATCAAGAATTTGGTCATCATGTACCAGCCTTTACGTCCGCCGTAGGAGATCTTCGTCCACTCATATCCGAAAGTATCAATCTTTACCTTCGCGCCGATCGGCACGTCGTCATACACGCCGCACTTGGTGCTTGGTTCCTTCCGCATCTTTACCCACCTGCCCGTCGGTGCGTACACCGTTGCGGTTTCCTCAGTAGGTGCCGGCACCGGTTCAACGGGTATCGGGCCTGTCGCTTCCACGCTGTCGCTGATGTACCGCTTCAGCAGACACGCGGCGCGTTTCCACTTGCCGATGCTTGTGTCCGTCTTTGCGGTCGGACTCGTCATGTGGATGATCTTCAGCGGGGATACGCTCTTGACCACGCCGATGTGGCAGTAGTCGTTCAGGTCGCCGTTGAATCCCGCTCCGCCCGGCTTGTACTTGCCCGGAAGGTTGTATCCGCTTTCGCTCGGTGTCCTCATCTTGAACACCACGTCGCCGAACTTCAGGTCGTCCTTGCTCTTGATAATCCGTATGTCTTCCACCTGGTTCCGGAATGTCCAGTTCGTACCGGACGTTTCAAAGGATACGTTGTTCTTGTGAAGTCCGTATTTCACCATGCCGATGCAGTCACAGAACTTTGTGTTGGAACTTCCCAGTTCATACTGCGGTTTCGCCTGCACAATCACATCGCATTTGTCCACGAACTTCTGCCGTGTGGTTGCCATTACCCGTTGCTCACCTCGCTTTCTTCCTCGTCGTCCGCTTTTTCCTCTGCGGCTGCCGGGGTCTTGCCGTTCGCAAGGCTTAACTCAATCCGTGTCTTGTCAAGCAGAGCGAACGCGCCCTTCTCATAGATCGAGTTCTTCGTGTATGCCCATACGTTCAGGATCATTACGGCGGTGGAGATCAGTCCCATGTACACCGCGTACAGGGCCGCTTCCGGTCGGAGCAGCAGGATCACGCTCAGCCACGTCATATAAAGGAACCAGAACACCGCAGTCCACCTGGCAAGTTTCTTGCTGAACTGCTGTTTCGGATCAATTCTGAAGTTGTTCATGCCTGTATGCTCCTTTCCGTAAAGTAAAAGCACCTACCGGTTTCTCACCAGCAGGTGCCTTTCGAATATACAATTCCGAGTTATTATACTATACTTTTGTTTTACATTACAAGATGTTATTTTCCGGATTCTCCGCAATAATTGGCCGGAATTCCGGTGGCACTTCCGGTTCGGGTTCCGGTTCGGGAATCGGAATGTCCGTTTCCGTGTATGTGTGCCCGCTGTTTTCCACGTCGATTGCTTCCTCGTACAGTGCGCCGGTTTCCTGCCGGATCATCAGGTTCTGGTCGGATACCGTGCGGTACAGGTTTACGCCGTCAAAGCGGGTTTCAAGGAATTCGGTTACGATCATGGGTGTACCTCCTGTCAGGTTGTTACCACTGTCCATGCCTTAAAAATAGGCGGCGGAGTGGAACCGTTGATAAAAAAGTATTGTGCGCCTTCAGGAACATTATATGATGAATGAAATTCACGGCTATAAGATATTGAAATGTTTGAACTTGTTACGCGCTGTGACGTGAGACTCGCCGTCGGATCATAGGACGAAAGAAATGCTGCTGTCGTTGTTCCTGTTGTAAAAAATTCAATCCGTTTATAATTGCTTACATTAATTATTTGTCCGCCGTTTGCTTGACTTTCAAAGGAAGTTGGTGTTGAGATTCTGTAGTCTACTGTCGTAAACGCAGAACTGTCCACGTCGGATATGGTGTATTCTACGTCTTCAAGCATATTGTCTGCATATATGGACCATGTTGTTGTGGATTTATATGCGGACAGGCACCCTTCCGGAACAAAAATAACGGCATAAAGATACAATGAGGAAAGAGAATTTGACGCGGCAATCGTCGGCGGTGTTGTTGCATAAACATGCATTTCTTTTAATGCATACATATTGGAAAATGCATATGTTCCAATACTTGTTACGGTACTTGGAATTGACACACTGCTTAAACTGTAACAGTTATTAAAAGCATATGTAGGTATTTCTGTAATTCCTTCCGGGATAATTGCTTTTTTTAAATTATAGCAGTAGGAGAAAGCATTTCTTCCGATTGATTCAAGCTTGCTCGGCAGGTCTATATCAAGTAAATAACAGTTGGAAAAAGCATATTGTCCTATGCTTGTCACATTGTCGGAAACAGATATGTCACTCAGGCAGTTACAGTTCTGGAATGCATTATCCGGTATAGTAGTAACATGCTCAAAGTTTTCTACTTTTTTAAGAGAAGTGCAGGAAACAAACGTGTTAGGATTAATTGATGTTATCAAATTGGATAATACTGCTTTATTTAATGAAATGTTGTTTGAAAAACAATATTGGCCAATGGCTGTAACAGAATTTGGAATGGTTATTTCTTTTAAACAGTAACATTCTGAAAATGCATTATCTCCTATGCTTGTTACTGTGTTCGGGATGTTTACACTCTTTAATGCATTGCAGTTATTAAATGCTCTTTCAGGAATTGATGTTATATTTGGAAGCGTAATACTTTCTAATGATGACATGCCACTAAAACACTGGATCCCGATTGATGTGGCACTGCTTGGAAGCGTTAAGGACCTTAATGATTTCAAATTATTAAAAGTATAATTAGGTAAAGATGTAATACTGTTTGATAATTTTAACGAAATTAGTGACATGCATGAATCGAATGTAGACTGTCCTAACGACGTAATATTTTCTGTGTATTTTATCATTTTAAGTGAATAGCATGAACTAAACAATGAATTTCCGGTCGTTGTAATATTTGGAGATAATATTGCATATCTTAGCGATGAGCATCTGGAAAACACACCCAGGTCTGTCATGGATGTAACAGTATGCGGAAGTGTAATGATTTCAATTGATTCACAGTTGCTGAAAGCACTGTTCCCTATTGCCGTAACTGTATTTGGAATTGATACATATTTCAATAAATGGCAATATCCAAATGCTTGCGCAGGAATTTTATTTTCGCCGTCTGGAATTACAATGCATTTTAATTTATAACAACCATTAAATTGATTTTGATCCGTAGAATTATTATAATACAATCTTGTGTTTTTATTTATTGATATCGTTTCAAGTTCAGAACAATTATTAAATGTATAATTTTTTATATTAATATTATTGCCGAGTTCAACTTTTTTTATACTTAAGGACGTTATTCTTTGCATTTGGTTTGAATCAACTGTAATCGCATTTGTACTGGATGTTCCATTTAAATATAGAGTTCCGGCTGTTACTTCTATTTCAATAACATAATCTCCTGGTGTCTCGTAATAATGATATCTGTAAATAGATCCAGCGGTATTCCCTGTACGATAATCGCTTTGACCGTCTCCCCAGTATATTGTAAATTCATATGTGGTCAATAATGACGGACTATATAATTCAATTCTGTATATTCTTTTAACGTCTTGCGCATTTTCAGGTATAGTAATATACAGCCTTGTCCGTCCGTTGTCGGTTACATAGTTCTGTCCGATGATCAGTCCGCCTTCAGCTGCGACATAAGTCTTTGCATCGCTCAGACTCCAGTTCCATCCCTGCGCGGTCAGGCCGGTATGCGTGGGGTTCGCGGGGTGCTGTGTCAGTTCCGCGAACTCCGCCTTGGTGTATGTCGCAATAACCGTGCCGTCATAGTCTATATACGTCACGCCCAGGTCAGGAAACTCCACCTGCTCCCCTGTCGGGATCGCGCCGATAGCACTGATGAACCCGTTCGGATACGTCAGGGGTGCGCTGGTGTTCCCCTTTGTCCGTATGGCATTCGCCACTGAAGTAAGTTCGGTATCGGTTGTCATGTACTCAGCCATCAGAAACTCACCCCGCTTGCATAGTTAATCGTCGCCGGTGCCCACGCGCCGTCCACCACACGCAGGTACTTGCCGTTGTCAACCGCCGTCACCGCCGGGATGCCGGGATCCCCCTGCGGGCCTGTCGCACCAACTGGCCCTGTTGCGCCTGTCGCACCCGTGGCACCCGTGGCACCCGTAGCACCTGCCGGTCCCTGCGGGCCTGTCTCTCCCTGCGGGCCTGTGGCACCTACCGGCCCTTCCGGTCCCGTTGCGCCTGTCGGTCCCTGCGGACCCGTCGCACCTGTCGGTCCTTCAGGTCCCGTTTCACCCTGGGGACCCGTGGCACCCACAGGTCCTTCCGGTCCTGTGGCACCTGTCGGTCCTTCCGGTCCTGTTTCGCCGATCGGCCCTTCCGGTCCCGTGGCACCCGTGGGTCCCTGCGGTCCTTCCGGTCCTGTCGCTCCAACCGGTCCTTCGGGGCCTGTTGCGCCCACCGGTCCTGCAGATCCTGTTGCACCTGTAATTCCCTGCGGTCCTTCGGGGCCTGTGGCACCAACAGGTCCTGTAGCACCCGCCGATCCTGTCGCGCCCGTCACGCCCTGCGGGCCTTCCGCCTGTATGCCCGTGGAAACATAGGCCTTTTCGTCCTTGTCCCATACAAACCATAGTCCGTCCAGCACGATCGGCATATTCACGACCGCGCCTTCGACATACGTCACTGCGGCCTCCAGCGCGGCAAGCGTCTGTTCAATCGCGCTCTGCTGCTGCGGGGTCGGTTCATCGTTCACCGGCTTGGCACGGTTGTTCACAGGGATGGTAATGGCGTACTTGGTTTCGCCGTCCTCTTCCCCGTTGTGCAGATAGACCCATGCATAGATGTTCTCGCCTGATAGCAGGAACTCGTCAGGAATCTCCACGCCGCTGGAGTTGCCGACTGCGGACTTCGCGTCGCCTGTCTTGCTGTTTGCAAAGTGCATTTCATAAACGGACGGAAGTTCAACGCCTTCGACCTTCAACACCTGGCCGTAGTCATACTGCCATAATGGTTCTGTTCTTGTCTGTGTTCCCTCGGTAAAGCGGGCATACACAACATTGGTTACCAACTTGACTCACCTCTTCCTTTCGGAATTTATTCTCAGCACATTGCCTTATGGCAGTATATGCGTCAAATCTGTTGAACTTCTTCTTTGTTCGCCTTCCGGTAAATATCCACAATGGACTTTACCCACCTGCTGATCCGTTCGAAATCGTCCGGTATCAGTTCGTCCGGCTCCACCAGTTCCATCCTTGCAATGGACCGGATTTCAGCCAGGTCGTCGTTGTCCACCTGCCCGAACGCTTCGATCCGCTCCGCAATCCATGGCGTGAACTCATCCAGTATCCTCCTGCGCATCTGCATGCTGTTCCGCTTTCCGAACACCATGTAATACGTGTCGTACACCGTCCTCGTCAGCATGCCGTAGTAGCGGGTGTCCCCTGTGCTTTGGTACTCCTCCGTCACAATCATGTTCCGCCTGAAGTGGCCGTAGCTTGCCTCATCCTCCCGTCCGCTGTTCGTCACGCTGTGCGGCCGGCGGATCCAGGAGTAGATCGGCACGGGACTGCTGATCTCGCCGATGCGGGTGTGCGGTGTGTGTGCTATGATGATCGCGTTAAAGCAGCTGTCCTCATTGAACACCAGGTCTTCCCTGAATCGGATGCCCGCTTCCTTCAGGAACTGTACCCTGTACACCTTTCCATGGCAGAACACAAACCGCTGCTTGGCGGGCACGTAGTAGAGCAGTTCCTTCCCGCTCACATAATCCTCTGCAACAATCCTGCACCACAGCATGTCATAGTCGTCCGTGTTCAGCAGGTTCATGATCTCCCGCAGACTGAAGATGCTGGCAAAGTTGTCATCAAAGTCGCAGAACATGATCCAGCGACCTGTGGCGTGGTCGATCCCTGCGTTCCGCGCTGCAGAGATACCGCCGTGCTTGATGTCAATCTGCTCAACCGGGTAAGGCAGGCCGGAGAGTTTATCCTCCGGCAGCCTGTTCCCGCCGTCATTCACAACCATCACACGAATCTGCTCAAAGTCCACGCATCTCTGAAGGGCAATCATCCGGAACAGTTTCTCGCCAACCTCAAACGGTTCGTCATAATGTGTGATGACAATGTCAAGCATTTCCTTCAGCCTCGCCTTCCTTTGCGGGTTCCGCGACCAGTTCAAGCTGAACGGGTTCTTCCTGCTTCGCCGCTTCCGCGTCTGCCTTGTCCATTGCTTCAATGCAGATCCGGATACCGCTGATGGCCCGGGAAATCACCACGCCGATGCTTTCGATCTCCGGTGCGGGGATCTTCAGGTCACTCAGCTGCCTGTCGATCTCGCTCAGTACGTCCCTTACCGTCATCTGTCTTTCCGTGTTTTCCATTGTGTTTTCCTCCTCAAATTTTATTGGTTAATAATGGAAGTTGTAACTCTTGCTCTTGGTAAACGGCACATTTTGTGATGCAGAGTAGTTGACCGTAAATGTGACCGTCTTTACACCGTTGTTGTTCGTTGTAATATTGGAGCAGTAGAGTGTTACACTGTTTGCATAGGTGGTTGTGCCGGAACCGGATGTACCACTGGATCCGCCACCGCCGCCACTGTAGTTTCCAACTTGAGATGACCATACAATCTGATAACTTCCGTTACCGCGGTCAATAGGTGTTCTTGCAAGATAAGTATATTTTCCGTTTGACACCTGATATGTTGATGTCCACAGATCATAGTAATGTAACCATCCGGCGTCATATCCATCCCAGTATCTGTCAGCAGGTGCTGTAAATTTGGCAGTGGCTGCATTCGTTTTTGCGTTTGCGCTTCCTGTTGCATATGCCTTTGCATAAACGGTAAGTTCCTGCCCATATGAAAGTGTTGTTGACGAACCATTGGAAGAAGTTATTTCAATGCTTGCAAAGCACGCCGCATGACCATCATTCTTGCCTTCAGAATATCTTGTGTTTCCGTAACTCGTTCTTTGTGCTTCTGTATACTTATAACTGTGCGCAAGCCTTGCAACTTTTGTGGTATTCAAATATAAATATGCATAACTGCTGTCAACCGCAAGTGAATATGTTCTGTCTGATTGCGTGTCTGTTGATGTCCCAGGAAATTTAAAAACGATAGACGAACTGCTTAGATTTTCTGACGATGGGAAAGACACCTTCCCATATGCAGCAGACCAGCCAGCACTGTAACCTGTACTATATCTGTCAGCAGGCGTTTTAAAACTCACGCTTGCTTTATTAGTTTTTGCAGTAGCACTTGAAGATGTATACGCTTTTACTGCAACAGTATAAGTTGTATTGTATGCAAGCGTAGAAAAAGATGACGGATCCATTTCAATACTGTTGTAGCATGCCGTATAACCTGCGTTCACTCCGCTTGAATAATTTGCATTATATTGATCAGTTGTATACTTATAACTGTGTGCAACTCTCGCAACGGTTGTAGAACCGTTTTTTATGTACGCATAACTGCTGTCTACAGATACTGTATAGTCCTTTGAGAGTTGCTGCGGATTTGCAGAGATGCCTGACGCAGGATACTTTACAGTCATGGTTGCACTGCTTGTATTGCTGCCGGGCCATGTTATTTTTCCATATGCCTGACCCCATCCGTTTGCCTGTCCGCTGCTGTATACGCTGTGAGAAACCCTGGCGACTGTTATGCTTCCGTACTTAATGTATCCGTAGTTGTTGTCAACTGATACAGTAAAATTACCAGTCTCATAATTCGGATTGTCTGTTGCAGACATAGAAGGAATCCGCAATGTCATAGTGGCGCTGCTTGTATTGCTCCCGGGCCATACAATCTGCTCGTATGCATTGCGCCATCCTTGCAGCTGACCGGCGGAAACACCTGCGTCATACCCTGTCTGGTATCTGTCCGCAGGAACCGTGAAACTTACACTTGCAACATTCGTTCTGCTTTGCGCATTGTTGGACATATATGCCCTTGCATATACCGTATATGTCTGCCCGTAGTTCAGCGAACTGAAGGATGTCGGGTTTATATCAATCCCTTCGTAGCATGCACTCCATCCGTTTGCAAACGCATCCGATGCGTTCAGCGTACCGCTGGTATATGTCGTGCCGTTGATTTTAACGCTGGCATTATAGGAATAGGACGAGTTGTTCTGGAACGTCAGTGCCCAGGTGTTCACTGTCGGTTCCATTTCCGTAACCGTCACGCTGGAGTATCCCACCATGCCCGTGCTTGGCGTATATGTGCCGGGAGTATTTGTTGTCAGCGTCTGCAGCGGGATCGTCAGTGTGTGCGTGTTCGGAATCCGGACGTTGTTCGCGTTGTAGATATTGACCGTCGTTCCGCTGATGCCGAGATGGTAGTACGTCATACTGCCGCTGATCTCGTGGCTGTCCCGCGAATCAATGGCGTTTACGTAGTAATTGTTTGCGTTCTGGTTGTATCCGAAGTTTGCCCGCGCATTGGCAAGGTCGCTCGGAATATTCACTGTAACTGTGGAGTAACCGACATTGTTCCCTGTCGGCGTGTACGTGCCGTTTTCCGTTACTGTCAGCGTTTCCGTGGGGATCGTGTAACTCGGTGTGTCACTCAGGAAACCTGTGCCGGCACCGTTCAGGATACGCACCACATACTTGCTTGCGGAGATAACGCCAAGCTTATACTCCACCCGTGCGGCTGAAATCTCTGTGGGATATTCCGCCTGGTTGTCCTGCCTGTATGCTGTGATAAAGTACCTTGTCGGAGAGGAAACGTCGTTGACCTGAATGAATGTCGGTGTAATGCTTGTGGAGAATGCTTCGGAACCTTCATCGGACTGAGCGACTGTCAGAACGTTGCCACTCCAGCTGCCGCCGATCAGTTGTCCGCCCGGAGTGGCCTTGCTAAAATTTTCCGAAGTACCATCCATTCTCACAAGAGTCAGCGTATTCGTCTGTTGGTCTATCGAGAACGACCTGATCATGCTCGACAGGATGTCGCCCGTCAGTTCAATCGAACTGCCGTAGTTCGATCGCCCGAACAGTACGGACGCCGCGCTCGGTACGGACAGATAGTATCCGTTGCCGATGATCGCGCCCTGGTTGAACACGGAGTACTTCTTCACAATTAGGTTGCCGCTCGTGATGCTCATCGCGCCGTCAACCGTCGTATCCCCGCTCAGTTTGATCTTGTCCGCTTCGATCAGCACGTTGCTTCCGGCAGCGTTGATCTCCGCCACAATCTGCGCGGCATTGATGTGTGCGTTGCTTCCCGTCCCTTCAACCAGCAGTCCGATCTTGTCCGCCTGCTGGTTAATTGAACTCTGCAGTCCGCCGACCGTGTTGGAAACCTCTGACCTGATCTGGGACGCAGTGGCCAGCACATAACTTCTGACGCTGTTGTCCCCCGCGCTTACCTCTGCGCGAATGGCCCCTGCTGTCTGCTGGATGGACGATCCCATCCGGCTCTCCGCACTCACGACGGCAGACGACAGTTCGCCCGCCGTCTGGTTCACATAACTGTACAGGGTACTGTTCGCGGCGTACACGTCCGTGCGGATGCTGTTCGCCGTCTGCTGTATGGAAGAACCGATCCTGCTCTCCGTGCTTACAATCGCGCTGGACAGTGACGTCGCCGTCTGAAGCACAAAGCTGTACAGGCTGCTGTCCGCCGCGTGAACCTCACTGCGGATTTCGTTTGCTGTTTGCAGGATGGACGATCCCATTCGGCTCTCCACGCTTTCCACCACGCTGTGGATGCTTGTCGCCGTCTGATCTACGTAACTGTACAGTTCACTGTTCGCTGCGTGAACCTCGCTTCGGATCTGGGATGCCGTCTGAAGGATGGCACTCCCCAGGTTGTTTGCCGTATTCTCGACCACAGACTGTATATATGTGGCCGTCTGATCTACGTAGCTGTACAGTTCGCTGTTTGCCGCGTGAACCTCGCTTCGGATCTGCGATGCTGTTTGCAGGATGGATGATCCCATCCTGCTCTCCACGCTTTCCACCACACTGTGGATGCTTGTCGCCGTCTGATCCACATAGCTGTAAAGCGTACTGTTCGCCGCATGCACCTCACTGCGGATCTCGTTGGCCGTTTGCAGGATCTCAGAACCGATACTGCTGGCAACGTTCTCCACATGGGACATGATGTATGTGGCTGTCTGATCGACATAACTGTAGAAGATACTGTCAACGCCGTGAATCTCGCTCCGGATCTCCTCCGCCGTCTGACGTATCTCGCTGTGTATGTCGCTCAGTGCATTGTCAAAATGGGAAATCAGCACGGACTCCGTTTGCAGAATATAGGAATGGAAGTATCCGTCACTGCTTGTCATCTCGTTGTAAAGCCTGACGTCGTTCCGCTGTCCTGCCCCGCCGCGCCCGTACTTCTTTTTGCTGATCTTCGCGATCGGATCCCGCACCTTGTTTCCAGTGCTGCTGATCCGCATCTCCGGCTGGCCCTTCCAGACCATCCTTGAGGTATGCACGGGACTCTGGTAGTCTTCGCCGTCCCGCTGAATCGTGACGATGTCACCGGCCTCCACTGCCCAGTCCGAGAACGTTTCCGCATCCAGCGGATGATGGTTCTCAATCGCGTTCAGTTTGCCGTATATCGGGGTAAGGGATGCGCCAGTAACAATATTCTCTGCCATTACGTCACCCCCCTCAGAAGCGGATTATCCTGTATAAGGTACGTTTCGTCGCCAACCCCGTAGTAATACTGGAACTCTCCGTCAGACGTCCGGTTCAGTAACCGCGTCACCTTTTTCGTTTCGTACCAGTACGGGTTAAACTCCTTGTACCCGCCTTCGTCTATCGTCAGATCTGTGTACCGCAGCCAGTCCATCACCAGTTCGCCGTCCCTGTTGAACCTGGCGATACTGCCCGCCAGTTCCGCAATCCATTGCAGGACTTCCCGGAACGTCGTGTTCTCAAACTCCTCCGGCTGCTTTGTAATCACCGCCGTGCTGTTGCTGAACGTGGACGACTTGTACGGCACGTCCAGATAATTGCACATCTTCACGTACAGGTTCGATACCGTTGTCGGATACGTTATCTGCAGTTCCCCCGCGCTCGGCAGGTCCTTGTCGAACCGCTGCATCATGTCATAGCAGGTGAAGTGAATCAGGTTCACTGTCGGGACGTTCGGACGCTCTGCCTCAAACACGCCCAGGGGAACAAACTCGTACGTCCGGCATTCGTTATCCATGAATATCTTAAGAATCCGGTCGTCCGTATACGCAATCCCTTCGCCTTCCCACTTGTTCAGCTGGGACAGCATAAAACTGTTCAGCGTCACGGACGTAACCGTGCCGTCCGCGTCGTTGTATGCCTTTACCGTGCCGTTTTCCAGCAGACAGTACACAATGCCGTTATAGTACAGCATGGTCACCACTTTTGCCTGCGGCTGGATGCTGATCGCCACAGCATCCCGCCGGAGATACGGCAGTGAACTGAACGCAGCGTAGGTATGCTCCGCACTTTCGGTATACACAATCGGGTTCCCGCCATAAGTGTCCATTCCGATCTGCGCCCCGATGGTCGCCGTGAACTTTCCGAACTCGTAATCGTCCAGCAAGCCATCGTCATTGAACACTGAGAAGGAGATTTCGTTGCTCAGTGCCTGTCCGACCGTGATGTCTTCTTCTGTATTGAAGTAGTCGTTGAACTCGATGCCTTCCGAAACATCTATATCGTCGTTCGTGAACACCGCGTCATCGAAGATCAGCAGTGCGATCTGGTGTTCCCTGTTCGCTACCGCATCATGGAACGCCTGGCTTGCTTCGTACATTCCGGTTCTCCTTTCGTCAGAATGAAAAGGCACCAAACAATAAGCTTTACGCTCACCATTTGGTGCCTTTAACGTTGATTCAGTTCATCTCATTGTACACGATAACCGCTTTGGAATCAATACTCAATGAACTTAAGCTTCAGGCTGAACTGTGCCTTGTCATCCTTGTTCGGAAGGTAATACTTGGCGTCGCCTGTACGGTCGCCGACATAGTACTGTCCGGTGTACATCGTGTTGAATGTTCGCGGGTCAATTGCCCTGAATGTAAACTTCGGATGGTTCACCGCAGCCAGAATAATCTGAAGCATTTCCCAGTCCAAACTTTCCCAGCTGAGTTCATAGTTGATCTTTGTTGCCACGTACGCCCTGTGCAGAAGTCCCCGCGCGTCACGGCTGCCGGAGGTGTCCAGGTCGCCAACCTGGTACGTCATCTTGCTGGGGTCGGGAATGTTCGTACTCCCGACCCTGAAACCCATCGTATAGTTATACGGTCGCATTATTTACACCTCCATTAACCGGTTATCCTGTCATACATTCCAACGCTTCTGGTCATTGCCGCGCCAAGCGTGGACGTCGGCGTAATCGTCACTGTGAAGTCCTTCCGGTTGATTGCCTGGGTCACTGCCAGCAGGTCCCGCAGTACACTCAGCATGTCCTGTGTGCCATCTTTTGTGCCTGTTGAAAGAATCTTCTGCATATCCGCATCGGATTCCGCCTGAGACGCGAACACAGACCCGATGTTCCTCGGCGTCCAGCCGACGTCGGATACTGTGCGATTTCCACCTAACACTCCGGAAGCAGCCATGCGCTGGAGACGTGTCATGCTTGCACTGTCCAATCCGTCATTGACTTCATCAAGAATCATATAATACATATCTTCGCCGTACAGATCGATTAACGGTTTTCGTTCGCTGTCATCAATGATATCATCACCCAATGCTTCCAGAATCTTTTCGCGCAATTCACGTATAGAATCATCATCGAATTCAATATCAAGTTCGACATCTTCAATGCTTGGTTCTTGTTCCACAAACCGGTCCCAATCGGTTTTATAATCGCCCGAAGCAATATTTCCAGTTTCCCAATCGTATACTGTATCATCTACAGGAGGTGTATATATAAGCGAAAATATGGGTTTCTGTTTTGTAAATTGCTCGGCCCATTTGTTTGCTAAAGCTGTATCGGTTTTATAATCACCCGAAGCAATATTTCCAGTTTCCCAATCGTATACTGTATCATCTGC
>Ga0265298_10006862_pt1 | contig 13968 bp, 7 predicted proteins | sample AusTroGonzalo_MG_3_FD_193486 | JGI IMG/M metagenome (GOLD analysis project Ga0265298, IMG submission 193486) | Bovine rumen microbial communities from tropical cattle in Woodstock, Queensland, Australia - Gonzalo_01 | ecosystem: Host-associated > Mammals > Digestive system > Stomach > Rumen ...
AAGTCGCTCGCGTCGTCGCCGGTGACGTCGAGGACGGCAAACGTCATAGTGTTGCCGCCGCCTTCGTACTCCGCCGCACCCCACAGCCTGACCGGCGCGTCGCAATACGACGGGGATGTGCCGCGCACGAACCAGATCGCGTTGCGCATGTATCCGGCCCTAATGTAGTCGTTCGTCGCACCGCACATAGAAAGTATTCTCGCGCCGCCGGAGAGCGTCAGATAGTTTACGAGACTGCGGCCGGAAGTCACCGTCGGCAGATCGCGAACACGGTATTCGCCGCTCACGATCTCGACGCGCTGCGAAACGCCTACGCCCCAGTCCGACTGCTGCCTGTACGCGCCGCCGTCCTCGATGCGGATCAGCGCACGATCCTCGACCCACATTGAATTTGTGCTGTTGAGACCGGAATACCGCTGGACGACTTCACCACCCTTCTGGACGCGGAGGAGTCCGTCCGTGTACGGCAGAACATGGGAGTCGGCCGGCGACGGATCGTAGACCATTATCGTGTTTTCAGTGCCCCTTACGACCACCTGCGCACGGCATCCCGGCGTCGCTGTCGAACCGGCCATATTCCTTATGCCCGGATAGCGCCCCATTGTCGCGCTCTTGACCGGCACGCCACTCGAACGGAACTGAAGCGATACGTTGTGCAAGCCATAGTAATAGGACGTTGAATTGTCCGTCAGCCAGAGGTCGTCGCGTTTTTCCAGTTTCACCTTATCGTAATTGTCTGCACCGCCGACCATACCAACGCCGGCGGCGCGCATCTCGACATCCGCCCCCGACTGCCGGAACTCGACCAGCACTCCCTGCGTCTGGTTCGGGGTTGCGCTCCAGCCGCTCTTGTGCTGGAACTGTCCGGTGGCAGACTGCCCGTCCTGCGCGATTTCAAGGTACTTTATCGGCTCGATCTTGTTCCTGTGCGCAGAATTCATGCCACCACCATCAAAATACGCCGTCGCGTTCGTCAGATCGGAAAGCTGCCAGCCGGTGGCGACAACGACCCAGTTTGTCGTAAGCCAAGGTCCGTATGACGGGAAACGCCACTCCTCGTCGCCGTAAAGCGTATCGGTCGCCTCGAACTCCACCGTGCCGGGGCCTGCTACACCGCCTGCCAATGCCGCCGTCGAACCGGCGTTGCTGGACGGGTCGAACATTTTCACGGGATCGCGGAAAGTCAAAACGCCATTGGCATCGGCTTGGTATCCGCGCTTGATCGAGCCGGTGACGGCGCGCTCGTAGACGAGCCGCGTGTATGGGCGGGCGTAAATCACGCCCTCGTCCGTAAGCCCGCCGGCGAAACGGACGGTCGGCAGCCCCGCGACGCGGCTCAACGTCATTTTGCAGATTCCGTAGCCTTCGGACTCTGTCGGCGTGGCAATCTTCTGGTACGAGAACGTGCCGTAGGTCTCCGGATTGGCTATGATTTCGTCCGCGTCCGAACCGACGGGAGCGTTGTCTCTATTCCAGTAGCCAGTATACAATACCCGGCCGGCGATGCCTTCCTGCGTCTGCGCCAGCAGGAACTTCAACGCGAGCGCGAGATGGCGGTCGCCGTCGTCACTCGCCGCCTGCCGCTGGGCGGTGACGGTGCCGTCCGTCTCGCGCCTGATGTGGTAGGTGGAGATGCCGTCCTTCTGCCACCAGCCCTTTCCGCCGACGTTGCCAGTCTTGAGCGGCGCCCACTCGTCGAGGTTCGCGCCCGGGAAGAGCAGAGTGTATTCCGTGCCGAGGTTCGCGCCGGCGTACTCCAGCGTGCGGTCCTGCACGGTGCTTTCCGCATTGATGTTCCACAAACCGCTTACTTTGTTCTTGAACACGAGTTCGCCGCCCGCCGCCATGATGATGTGGGCATTCGTGCAAAGGTTCATCGCGTCGCCCGTAAGCGTGATCGTGCCGCCGCCGACCGGGGTCGCGGTCACGTTAGAGACGACTCCGTCCGAATACGTGAACGCGAGCTGCCCCGTCGCGGCGCTGCCCAGCGTCGCGGGCGTCGCCGACGAATCCCACGTCAAAGTCACGTTCGCCGCGACGGCGGATGCAACGAACCCAAGCGCCGCGCAGGCGGCGCAAACCGAATATGACAGAACCTTCTTCATGCCGTTTTCCTCCGGTAGGCGCGGGGACAGTCCCCGCTGTCGATGCGTATTATACTAAAAACCGGCAATAATTTTTGGAAAAATCGACCTTCAATTTTTGGAAAAGTATTTTCAGCCCCGGCTACAGCAGCCTGGCCGAACATGCCGGAATCGCCACAGTCTGGGGTTTCCCGTCCACAAACACCTCGAACGGGCCGGCCGCCTTGCCTTTCGTGTTGTTCAGGAGGACGGCGAGCGACCCGTCCGGACGGCGTTTCGCGATCATATGGACGCCCTTCGCGCCGGCGACGCGCACGGGAAGTTCGTTCCCTGTGAAGAAGCGCCATATCTCATCCGCCGGGACAGGCGCAGGCGACGATTCGCGGCAGTCGATTTCGTAGACGCCCTTGTCGCAGACGGCGAACTTTTCGCCCTTCGCGTTCGCGTAGAGGCTCCACTCGCCGATGCGCCGCGCACCGTCCTTCGCGTTCAACCCCGCATCGACGCCGCGCGACTCCAGGATCGCCGCGCCGTCGCGGTCGATGAGGACGCCGCGGCCGAGCCATTCGAGGGGCAGCGTCGCCACAGCCTGCCCGAACGCCGCGAGAGGCGCGCCGGAATCGCGATCGTAGCGCACGGGTACGCCGTTCGCCGCGAGGAATATCCCCGGGAGAGGCTGCGCGAAGAACCTGAGCATCGAGTTCCGGTCGTATTTGGCCGGCAGGGTCGCGTCCCGCACGAGGTGCGGCGGCGCGAAGACCTCGAAGCCGACCGGGGTCGCGCCGTCGAACGCGGCCGCGATCTCCTTCGCGAAACCGGCGCCGGCGAAGTGGGCCGCGAAATATTCGGGGTCGATGCCATTGCCGGTCTTCTGGTTGCGGCGCAAAATGTATTTGTTCCTGATTATGCCGCCTTCGGCGACTACGGCGCGGTCGTACGCCTCGCAGAGCCATTCGGGCACGATGCCGATGTCGCGCGGGTAGGGGTCGTTCTCGTCGAGCGGCGTTATCCCGGCCGCGCGCAGGAGCGACGACTGCCAGCGCAGGTATTCCACCACGCCGCCGAGTCCCTGTCCCCAGTTGCGGGGGTTCTTCGGATGGCACACCCAGTACGTCGCGCCGCTCATCCTGACGAAAAGGCGCTTCGCGTTCTTCCCGGCGAGAAGCCGCACCATCTCCGGAACGTCCACGCCGTCGAGGTCGTACTCGGATATGCTCAAGCAAGTCGCCAGGACGACGGAGGGATCGACCTCGTCCGCAGCCGCGCGCATGGCGCGGCAGAACTCCATGAGCGAAGCGCCCATCTCGTCTATGCATGCGGAGCGCAGCGGATTCGGCGCGCCCGTGTACGCATCGCGCATCTGCTCCGGCGTCACGGTCTCGACGCCGAGCCGGGCCGCGATCCTGCGCCTGTGCTCGTCGCAGGCGCAGCACACGCCCGGGCGGCAAGCCTGCACGAGGTCGTCGTCGAAGAGAATCGTCTTCGCGCCAGCCCTTATGAAGTCGCGCACGTCGTCCGCTACGGCGTCGCGCCAGGCGGCGTCGGTGGTGCAGACGGCGGCTGTCTTGCCTTCGAAGGAGCGGAGCGGACGGTAGTCCGGGAAGCGCCTGAGGAAGTCCGGATCGGACATCTTCCCGTAGCCGAGCGACGTTATCCAGAGCGCGACTGGCCAGCCCTCGCCCTCGAAGTACGCAATCTCGTCCGCGAGCGTCTTCAGCGCTACGGCGCGCCTTTCGCCGTCGAGGTAGAATTCGCAGCGTTCGATCTGGATGGAGTCCGCGCCGGCGAGCCTGGCGTCCGCGGCGAGACGGGCGCATCCCGTCTCGGCGAGGTCCTTGGCGTCGAACTGCACGGAAACACGGCCGTCCGCGAACAGCGCGGCGGCGGCGAGAAGAGCGGGAACTGTCGTCATTTCAGGTCTCCTTGGTGAATCACCATTCGCGCGAATACGGCTGCGTCCAGGCGGTGTGGTGGTCGGGGTGAAGCGCGTGGACGCGATTGAACTGCGTAGGGGCGTCGGTCTCTACGCGGGCACGGACGTAGAGGTCGTCAGCCGCGAGGGAATACGACGCCTTGAGCGCGACGCCGGCCTTGCCCTCCACGAGCTTGACGGTCGCGCCGATGCGGCTGTCCCAGACCGGTACCGTCCGGTGGCGGTTCATGTGCTCCGCCGTCGCGGGTATGTCCACCGTGCGCACGGGAGAGAGCGGCGCGCCCTTCTTCGACGCGATGAAGCGCACCTTCGCCGCGACGCCGTTCATGGCGGGGACGGCGACGGAAAGCGTATGGGTCTTGCGGTCGAACGAGACGTCCTCCAGGTCGAGTTCGGACGATGCGTAGAAGTCGCCCTTGGCGATCGCCTCGAACAGCAGCTTGGGGCAGAGCTTGTCGGCGCGCACCATGATGTAGCCGTCGCCGAAAGTGTACGGGTTGGCGAGGCCGGACCCCGGATAGAAGTGCGTGTCGTCGCATCCGAAGCCGTAGAGCGGCTGCTGGCCGTGCGTCGCGCGGTAGGCGAGGACGGCGTCCCACAGGCTGTCATGGTACCACTCGCCGTCGAGCTCGTCCGGCACGGACCACTCCGCGCCGTTGTTGCACACCTCGAAATAGCGTATTTCCGGATTGTCGATGATGTCCTGCGCGAACACGTCGTAGAAGAGCCAGTTCGGGTGGTTCACCATGCAGATGAACGGCGGGTTGCCGCGTTCCGCCGCGAGGGCCTCGCTCATCTCGCGCGATTCGCGGATCGCGGACGCGACGGTGTGGTTCGGCAGGCTCTCGATGAGCGAGGCGTTCTTCGCGCGCTCGATGACGCCGTCGATGCCGATGACGTTCATGTGCATGGCGTAGGTGTCGCCGGCCGCCTTCGTGTCGGTCGTGATCTCCACGCCCGGCAGCAGGCGGAATTTGCCTTCGACATCGAACATCTCCTTGAGTTCCGCGTACGTCGCGAGGCGGACCTCCGTCTTGCCGTTGTTCTCGCGCACGCGGCCGCGGCCGAAGCGCTTCACGTATGCGGCGAAGCAGTCGGGGTGCACGGTCTTGGGCGGCCAGCCTGTCTCCGTTCCCGTCCCGAGAGGAACCCACTTGTCGGGGTTGTCCTGGAAGCGGTTGTGGTCGGATATGGAGACGAAGTCGTATCCGGCGTCCTTGTACGCGGCCACGGCCTGTTCCGGGAGAGCGCGTCCGTCGGACCAGAGCGTGTGCATGTGGAGCATTCCGCGGAACCACCGCCTCTTCCCCTTGCCGCATTTCGCGGGCAGGCTCGCGAGGGCCGGAACGGTTCCGGCGGCGGCCAGAGAGCCGATGAATGCTTTTCTCGTCATTTGGTTCTTCATGTCTTTCACCTTTCCCCTTCGAGTTTCTCCGACCGGCGTCAGGGCTCCTACCACTCGCGCGAATACGGCTGCGTCCACGCGGTGCGGTGCGACGGATGCATGCAGTTGAGCGGCAGGATCTGCGTGGGGGCGTCCGTCTCGACGCGGGCGCGGACGTAGAGGTCGTCGTCCGCGAGCGTGTACGACGCCTTCAGCGGGGCGCCGGGCGCGCCGTCTACGAGCTTCACCGTTTCGCCGACGCGTCCGTCGTAGACGGGCACGCTCCGGACGCGGTTCATGTGCTCCTTGGCCGCGGGAATCTCCACGCGGCGGACCGGATCGAGCGGCGCGCCTTTCTTCGTGACGATGAAGCGTATCTTCGACGCGACTCCCGCCATGGCCGGGACTGAGACGGAAAGCGTCATCGTCGCGCGGTCGAAAGTGACGTCCTCGAGATCCAGTTCAGACGAGGCGTAGAAGTCGCCGCGGCGCATGGCATCGTAGAGGGATTTCCACGACAACTCTTCGGAGCGGACCATCACGTAGCCGTCGCCGAACATCGGCGGCTTGTCGAGGCCTGTCCCTGGGTAGAAGTGCTTGTCGTCGCTGCCGAAGCCGTATAGCGGCTGCTGTCCGTGCGACGCGCGGTACGCGAGGACGGCGTCCCAGAGGTTGTCGTTGTACCACTCGCCGTCGAGACCCTCGGGTGCGGGGCGGACGGCGCCGTTGTTGCAGATTTCGAAGTATCTGATTTCCGGATTGTCGATGAAGTCCTGCGCGTACACGTCGAAGTAGAGCCAGTGCGGGTGGTTGACCATGCAGATCACAGGCTGTGCGGAGCGCTTCTTGCCGCGTTTGGCGACGCGCTTCGCGGCGAGAGCCTCGCTCATCTCGCGGGATTCGCGGATCGCCGACGCGACGGTGTGGTTCGCGAGCTTCTCGATGAGCGGCGCCTTCTTGGCGCGCTCGATTATGTCGTCCGTGCCGATCACGTTCATGTGCATGGCGAAGGTCTGCCCGGTCGCCTTCGCGTCCGTGGTCAGCTCGACGCCCGGGAGCAGCAGGAACCTGCCCTTCTCGTCGAACATCTTCTTGAGTTCGCGGTACGTCGCGAGGTGGATTTCGGTCTTGCCGTCGCGTTCGCGCACGCGGCCGTTCCCGAAGCGCTCGACGTAAGTCCTCAGCCGGGCGGGATGCACGACCTTGGGCGGCCAGCCCTTTTCCGTTCCGTCGCCGACGGCGATCCACCTGTCGGGATCGTCCTGGAAGCGGTTGTGGTCCGTGATGGCGACGAAGTCGTAGCCGGCGTCCTTGTACGCGGCGACGGCCTGCTCCGGCAGGGCGTGTCCGTCGGACCAGTGGGTATGCATGTGGAGCATCCCGCGGCGCCAGCGCTTGCCGACGCCGGACGCTCCTTGCGGGCCGACGCACCCGGCCATGGCGCCTGCGGCGGCGAGAGCGCCCATGAACTCTTTTCTCGTCATGTTATTCATTTTGCTTCGGTCCTTTCTTTGTTCACTTGGAGCTGTTTCGGGAATTATACTATATTTCGGCGAAAAAATGCGGAAAAATCGACTTGCGATTTTCGGAAAACCGTTCCGGAGCGCCGCATGCGCTATCCGCCTTCCCCTTCGTTGCGCGGAGCGCTTCTCCTGGCGCGGACGCGGGAGAGGAAGCGCAAATGGAGCGCGATCGGCGCCACCGTCATGAGGCAGCAAAGGACGTCCGAGACCGGCATCGAGAGCCAGACGGCGGACATCTTGTCGTCCATGAAGCGCGGCAGGAGCCATATAACGGGCAACATGACCGCGCCCTGCCTGAGCGTCGAGAGGACTATCGCGGTCGCGGGGTGGCCGATCGCCTGGAAGTATGTCGTGGCGACGATGTTGAGCCCTATGCACCAGAGCATGCAGTTCGCGAGCGCGAGGTCGTGCGCCGCGATGCGCAGGAGCGCGCCGCCGCCGGGCGGAACGAACATCTTCGCGACGAGTTCCGGCAGCGGCGGAACGGTCTGGAGGACGCACGCGGCGCAGCAGAACGCGCTCGTGAGCCAGAAGCCGGCGACGAAGGCGTCGCGGACGCGGCGGAAGTTCCTCGCGCCCCAGTTGTAGCCGATGATCGGCTGTATGCCCTGCTGCGCCCCGAGGACCGGCATCAGAAGGAGTATCATGGCGCTCTGGAAGACGCCGAGCGACGCGATCCTCGTGGTCGCCTCCGCCTCATCCGCGGCCCATTTCGCGAACGCCGCCGGGAGCGCCACGTTTATGAGGGCTCCCAAGAGCTGCTGCAGGAACGGGGCGAAGCCGATTCCGCACGGCTTCGCGACCATGCCGGGCCATATCCGTATCGCGCCCAGCCGCAGCCGCACCGTGCTTTTGCCGCGCAGGTAGTACGAGAGCGCGTAGGCGCAGCTCGCGGCCATGGCGACGTTCGTCGCCCACGCCGCGCCCGCGACGCCCATGTCCAGCGCGAAGATGAACACCGGGTCGAGGACGAGATTCGCTCCGAAGCCGACGATCATGCAGTTCATGGAGGCCACCGCCGCGCCCTCGGCGCGCATCATCGCCGAGCATCCGAAGGCGATGTGCGAGAAGAAGTGCGAGAAGATGACTATGCCGAGGTACCGCTTCGCGCACGAAAACGCCTCCGCGCTGACCTTGGCGCCTCCGCACCAGCCCAGGACGGCGTCCATGTTGAAGAGGACGAGTGGCGGGAGCACCAGGAAGAACAGGAGCTTCAGGGCGATCATCTGCCCCAGCAGGCGTTCGCAGGCGGTTTTGTTGCCCTCGCCCAGGCGTATCGAAAGCACTGCGGAGTGGCCGACGCCGACGAAGACGCCGAACGCTACAAACAGCATCACCACGGGGAACGTGAGCGTTATGCCGGCCATCGCAGCCTCGCCGCAGCCGCGCCCGATGTAGAACCTGTCGACGACCGCGTAGAGGGCGTTCAGGCTCATCGAGACGAGCGCAGGCCACGAGTACCTGAAAAGGAGCCGCGCTACGGGGCCTTCCGCCAGCTCCGCGGTTCTGTCCGGCGCGCGTTTCACATCAGCGGGTCCTGGAAGTGCTCCGGGCCTTCGGGCGGCGGCTCCGACGTCGTGAAGTGGTCGTCCTCGCTGCGCTCGGGCGCGCGGTCGCCGAACCGCGTGAACTTGCTGAAGAAGTTCACCTTGACCTCGCCCGTCTCGCCGTTGCGGTTCTTCGCGACGTCGATTATGGCCAGCGTCTCGTCGCCGGCCTGCGGATCGCTCGGGGTCCGCGACGGACGCCTCAGGAGGAACACGACGTCGGCGTCCTGCTCGATCGCGCCGGAGTCGCGCAGGTCCGAGAGCTTCGGCTTCTCGTACTTGTCGCCGCGCTGCTCGTTGGCGCGGGAGAGCTGCGAAAGGACGATGACCGGTATCTTGAGCTCCTTCGCCATCGCCTTTATCTGCTGCGAGATCATGCTCACCTCGATCTGCCGGCTCGCCTGCCGCGCGGCCTCGCGGCACGTGCAGAGCTGGAGGTAGTCTATCACGATCAGCTCTATGCCGTGCTGCTTCTTCGCCCGGCGCGCGCGCGCCCTGAGGTCCATGATGTCCAGCGACGCCGTGTCGTCCACGTATATGGGCGCCTCGCGGAGGTCGTCCACGGACTGGAAGAGGTTCTGCATCAGCGTCTTCTTCTCGGCTTTCGCGAAAAGGTTGCGGTTCAGCCGCCACGTGTCGATCTGGGCCCTGCCGGCGACCATGCGCCGCGTCAGCGCCTCGACCGGCATTTCGAGGGAGAATATCATCACCGGGTGGCGCGCGCCGCCGTCGCTCTTGACGGGCATGTTGTTCATGTCGCGCCCGAGCGCGCACGACTCCGCGATGTTCATGGCGAGCGAGGTCTTGCCGACCGACGGGCGGGCGGCGATGACGATCATCTCGGCGGGCTTGAGGCCCTGGAGCTTCTCGTCCAGGTAGGTGAGCCCCGTCGAGAGGCCCTGGAACGTCGTCCCGTCCGACTTGAACATCTCGTTGAGCCTGTCGAAGCTCCGGCCGACCGCGTCCGCCCAGTCCATCGTGCCGGAATCCTTCGCGCCGATCTCCAGGAGCGAGCGCTCAGCGTCGCCAAGCACGGCCTGCGGATCGGGGTGGTTCTTCTCGTCGTAGCAGTTCTCGACTATGCGCGTCGCGCGGTCGATCATGATGCGCCGCAGGTGCTTTTCCCGGACGATTCCGATATGGTGCTCGGCGTACGCCGTCGTCGGCGACTGGTCGATGAGGGACTGTATGTAGCCTACGCCGCCGACCGCGTCGAGCCTGCCGGCGACGCGCAGCTCCTCAATGACGGTAAGCGCGTCGATAGGCTTGCTGCGCCTGTTGAGCGAATGCATCGCGGCGTATATCTCGCGGTTGCGCGGGTCGAAGAACGACTCCGGCACGATCGAGCCGGAAAGGCACAGATCCATCACGCGGTCGTCGCCGCGCTCGGTGGTGTCCATCAGTATCGAGCCTAGAACGGCCCTCTCCGCCTCGGGATTGTTGGGCGGCGTCTTTGGGTCAATTTCCTGCATGGCGTACATTTTACCAAAAAAATCCGTTTCTTGCGACAGCAAATATGGTAAAATATGCGGTTGAATGGAAAAGAAAGACACGGAAAAGGCGAAATCTCCGCTGAAAGGCGCGCTGTGCCTGACCGCGAGCGCGTTCGGGTTCGCGCTCATGGCGGCGCTCGTGCGCCTGAGCGACGACTTCGGCCCGGAGGCGTCCACGTTCCAGAAGAGCCTCTTCAGGAACGCGATCGCAGTCATCATAGCTTTTTCCGTCTTCGTGCGCAGCGCGGAGTGCAGACGGTCGGCGTCCGCCGTTCCGCGCGAGGGATGGGCGCTTCTCCTGCTGCGCTCGGCGGCCGGCTGCATCGGCATCTTCGGCAACTTCTACGCCCTTTCGAAGATTCCGATAGGCGAGGCGATGGCGCTCAACAAGACGGCGCCGTTCTTCACGGTTCTCTTCACGTGGATGTTCCTCGGCGAGAAGATCAGGTTCAGGCAGGCGCTGTGCCTCGCGGTCGCCTTCGCCGGCGCGATGCTCGTGATGAAGCCGGGCTTCCGCGGCGCGGAGACGTTCGCCTCGCTGTGCGCGCTCGCCGGCGGGCTCGGCGCCGGGATAGCGTACACGTGCGTGCGCGAACTCGGGGTCATGGGCGTGCGCGGGCCGCTGATCGTCCTTTTCTTCAGCGCATTCTCCACGCTTGCGGCGCTGCCGTTCCTTGCGTTCGGCGCGACGCCGATGACGCCGGCGCAGATCGCCATAATGACGGGTGCGGGCTGCGGGGGTGCCATCGGGCAGTTCGGCGTCACGGCGGCGTACCGCTACGCGCAGCCGCGCCAGATCGCCGCGCTCGACTACACGAACGTCGTGTTCACCGCGATCTTCGGGTACCTCCTCTTCGGCCAGATACCCGACGCATGGTCGTCGCTCGGCTTCGCGCTGATTGTCGCCGCCGCGCTACGCTCGGCCCGCTAGCCGCGGCCGGTCAGAAGAACGTCATCTGCCCAGGCAACTCCGAGAGCTTGCGCCCGGACGCGCGGCGGGCCGGGCTCCGGGCGGGCGCGCCGACCTCGATGTCGTTGTCTTCGAGGCTCTTGAGTATCTGGGCCGCGCGCTCGACGACCTCTTTCGGGAGTCCCGCCATCGCTCCCACGTGTATGCCGAAGCTCTTCTCCGCGACGCCGGGCGCGATGCGCCGCAGGAACACCACGCGACCGCCCTCCTCCTTCACCTTCACCGTGTAGTTCTTGACGCCATCCAGGACGTCGGCGAGGTCCGTGAGCTCGTGGTAGTGCGTGGCGAAAAGCGTCTTCGCCTTCGCCGACGCCTTGCCGTGAAGGTACTCGGCGACGGACCAGGCGATGGATATGCCGTCGAACGTAGAGGTTCCGCGCCCTATTTCGTCCAGGACTATAAGCGACTTCACCGTCGCGTTGTTGAGTATGTTCGCGGTCTCCTGCATCTCGACAAGGAACGTGGAGCGTCCGCGCGACAGGTCGTCGCCCGCCCCGATGCGCGTGAAAATCCTGTCCATGACGCCCATTCGCATCTTCGAGGCCGGCACGAACGAGCCAGCGTGGGCCATTACGGCGATCGTCGCGACCTGGCGTATGTACGTCGACTTGCCGGCCATGTTCGGCCCGGTTATGAGCATGATCTGGCGGTCTGTCGTGTTCAGAAGCGTCCCGTTCGGCACGAAAGGCTCGGCGTCCGGCAGCTGCTCGACGACCGGGTGGCGCCCGTCCTCGATCTCGAGGACGTCGGAATCGTCCACCTCTGGCCTCACGTACCCGGCCGCGAGGGCGCGGTCCGCGAACGACAGGACGGCGTCCAGCTCCGCTACCGCCGCCGCCGTCGCCTGGAGCTCCGCCGTCTTCGCGGCGACTTCGCCAAGAACGGCGCGGAAGAGTTCCTGCTCTCGGACGACGGAGCGGTCGTGCGCGCCGAGGACTTTGCGCTCGTACTCCTTCAGCTCCGGCGTCACGTACCGCTCTCCCGTAGTGAGCGTCTGGCGGCGCTCGTAGTCCGCCGGCGCCATCGACGTCGAGCCTTTCGGGATTTCGATCACGAATCCGAACGTCGAGACGTGGCGCACCTTGAGCTTGGCGATTCCGGTGCGGGATTGCTCCTTCGCCTGATATTCGGCGAGCCACGCGTGGCCCTCGGCGGAGATGCGCCGGAGCTCGTCGATCTCCGCGTCGTATCCGGACGCGATGAAACCACCGTCCGCGAGCAGCGCCGGGGGTTCTTCCGCTATCGCGCGGTCCACGAGCGCGACGATTTCGGGACGCGGCCCGGGGACGCCCTTCTCTAGCCTGACGCCGGAATCGTTCGCGGCGGAGGCGATTTCCGGCAGAGGCCTGAGCGAGTCGGCGAGGGCGCGCAGGTCGCGCGGATTCGCCCGCAGCGAACCGGCCTTCGCGGCGAGGCGCTCGATGTCGCGGACGCGGGAGAGCGCCGCGCGCAGCCGCGAGAGGGCGGCCCTGTCGCGCACGAACGTCTCCACCGCGTCGAGGCGGGCGTTTATCCGCCGCGCGTCGCCGAGCGGACGCATGAGCCACGCCCGGAGCGTCCGCGCGCCCATGGGCGTCTTCGTCGCGTCGAGCACGCCGAGGAGCGAAGCCTCGCGCGGCACGTCGCCGCCCGGCAGTATCTGGAGATGGCGCAGCGTTCCGCCGTCCATCGCGAGGCAGTCGCCGCCCGTGCGCACAGAGACGGCGCGCACGTGGTCGATCCTGTGGCGGAGCGTGACGCCGACGTGGTACAGGAGCCCTCCCGCCGCGCACACGGCATCGCGGGCGCCGGCGAGCCCGAAACCGTCGAGGGAGAACACCTTGAAGTGGCGCGTGAGGAACTCCAGCGCGGCGTCGTAGGAGAACGTCCACGCGCTGTCCTCCTTCGGCGAGACGGTCTCCGCCGGGCGCACGCGCTCGAGCTCCTCGGCGAGACGCTCCGGCGAGGCGAACTCCTGGACGGAGAACTCGCCCGTCGACAGATCCAGGAGCGCGAGACCGTTGCCGCTGGTCGCGGCGATGTAGTTGTTTGCTGCGGAATCGAGGAGGGCGTCCTCCATGACGGTTCCCGGAGAGACGATGCGCGTTACCTCGCGCCTGACCAGCCCCTTCGCGGTGCGCGGATCCTCCACCTGGTCGCAGAGCGCGGCGGTCTTGCCGGCGCGGACGAGCTTCGCGAGGTATGAATCGAGCGCATGGTACGGGACGCCGCACATCGGCATGGTGTTGCGGCGGGTGAGCGTCGCGCCGAGTATCGGCGAGGCGACGATCGCGTCCTCGCCGAACATTTCGTAGAAGTCGCCGAGGCGGAACATCAGTATCGCGCCCGGCGGTATTTCGCGCCTCATCGCCATGTACTGGCGCATCATCGGTGTCGTTTCTTCGGCCATTGCGGGATATTATATCATAAATCGCCTGTCCGCAAGAAGCGGCAGACTTTGAAGTCCGGCGAGCGGCAGGAATCCTCCGCGTGCGGACAGCGGGGATGGAAGGCGCAGCCCGCCGGCCATGCCGTGGGCGGCGGGACCGTCCCCGGGATGTCGCAGAGCGGCGCGTTCTTCGGCGCGTCGAGGCGCGGAACGGCCGCGAGGAGCCCCCGGGTGTACGGGTGGCGCGGATTGCGCAGGACCTGCGCGACGGCGCCCTTCTCCACGATTTCGCCGGCGTACATGACGTTCACCTCGTCGCAGTACTGCGCAACGAGCCCCAGGTTGTGCGTGATGAGCAGCACCGCCGCGCCGCGTTCGCCGGCGACGCGGAAGATGAGATCGAGAATCTCGCCCTGCGTCGTCACGTCCAGCGCGGTCGTAGGCTCGTCCGCGATCAGGAGTTCCGGCTCCGCCGCGAGCGCCATGGCGATCATCACGCGCTGCTGCTGCCCGCCGGAAAGTACCCGTGCGAACTTTCCGGCGGGCAGGCCAACCGCCTCCAGGAACGGCGCGACGACGCGCGCGGCTCCGCGAGGGAATGCCTCGGCGATCTGCCGCCCGACGCGCATCACCGGATTGAGCGACTGCATCGGATTCTGGAAGACG
>Ga0265298_10006863_pt1 | contig 13965 bp, 12 predicted proteins | sample AusTroGonzalo_MG_3_FD_193486 | JGI IMG/M metagenome (GOLD analysis project Ga0265298, IMG submission 193486) | Bovine rumen microbial communities from tropical cattle in Woodstock, Queensland, Australia - Gonzalo_01 | ecosystem: Host-associated > Mammals > Digestive system > Stomach > Rumen ...
ACCTCCAGGAATCGAACCGGGGACACACGGATTTTCAGTCCGATGCTCTACCAACTGAGCTAAGGCACCAAGTTTAGATCACTGCATTCCTTTCGTTTGCGGGTGCAAAGGTACGAAGAAAAATGCAACTGACCAAACTTTTCTCCAATTATTTTTCTTTTAACCCTAAAAAAGTACTTTTATTGGGCTGATTCCATCGTCCAGCCTTGCGCTTTGAGCTCAAATTCTTGGTCATCTCGTGTTACAAGCACATGGCCAAGGCTGGCATTGGTGATGTGACCAATGAGCTTGACATCTTCAATCTGCTGAATCTTCTCGTGGTCACCAATGGGGATGGTAAAGAGTAACTCGTAATCTTCACCGCCGTTAAGGGCGCAGGTGGTGACGTTCATATTCAGTTCTTCAGCCATTACGGCAGTCTGATAGTCGATAGGTATCTGCTTCTCGAAGATGCGACACCCCACTTTGCTCTGCTTGCAGATGTGTCTCAGTTCACTGCTCAGTCCATCGCTGATATCCATCATAGCGGTTGGACGGATGCCTGCTTCGCGCAGTTTCTGGATGATGTCGCCACGCGCCTCCGTCTTCAGTTGGCGTTGCAGAAGATACTCTTTACCAGCAAAGTCGGGTTGGAAATCAGGAACGGCCTTTCCTTTTTTCTTCGCTTCTTCTACCATCTGGTAGTATACTGCCTTCTCGCGTTCCAGAAGTTGCAAGCCCATATAGGCAGCGCCAAGGTCACCACTGACACAAACAAGGTCAGTCTCTTTGGCACCATTGCGATAGACAATGTCTTCTTTGCGAGCTTCACCGATACAGGTAATCGAGATGGCCAAACCTGTATATGATGAAGTGGTGTCGCCACCAATGATGTCGACGCCCCACTTGTCGCAGGCCATACGTAGTCCTGAATAGAACTGCTCCATATCTTCTACGGTGAAGCGCTTCGACAAAGCCAGCGATACAGTCATTTGTCGTGGTGTACCATTCATGGCGAAGATATCGCTGATGTTGACCATTGCCGACTTCCAGCCAAGGTGCTGCAGGTCGATATATGTCAGGTCGAAGTGTACACCCTCCATGAGCATGTCGGTAGTAACAAGAACCTCGCTGTCAGGATAATGAAGTACGGCACAGTCATCGCCTACGCCGTACTTCGTTGATGTATTTTGGGGCTTGATGTCTTGGGTTAGACGGTCTATCAGCCCGAATTCTCCAATTTTAGATATTTCCATTTATGTATTATGCGGTGCGTTTAATCATTTCGCGCATGATTTCAGTCATCAGTGGCTGAGCCTTGTCGGCAGCCTCCTGAACCTCCTCATGGCTAACCTCAACAGGGTTATCAAAACCTCCCAAGTCGGTAACTACACTGATACCAAAAGTTTTGATGCCACAGTGGTGGGCTACGATAACCTCAGGAACGGTAGACATACCGACGGTGTCGCCACCCAGCGTGCGATACATCTTATATTCTGCTGGAGTCTCAAACGTGGGACCAGTAGTACCTACATAGACACCATAGACCAAACGGATGTTCTTCTCCTTGGCAATCTTAGTAGCCAGATTGATGAGCTCGTGGTCGTATGCCTCGTGCATGTCAGGGAAGCGAGGACCTGTGGGGAAGTTCTTTCCGCGCAGTGGATGCTCTGGGAAGAAGTTGATATGGTCGGTAATCACCATCAAGTCACCAATCTTGAAGGCAGGATTCATGCCACCAGCAGCGTTGCTTACGAAGAGCGTCTTGATGCCCAGCTCGTACATGACACGTACGGGGAATGTAACTTCCTTCATGTTGTATCCCTCGTAGTAGTGGAAGCGACCCTGCATAGCCATGATGTCTACACCGCCAAGCTTACCGAAGATGAGGGCACCGGCGTGTCCTTCTACGGTTGATATGGGGAAGTTGGGTATCTGACTGTAGGGAATCTCAAGCTTATCAGTTATTTCGGAAGCTAATTGTCCGAGGCCTGTCCCCAGTATGATTGCTGTCTTGGGGCTTGTGGTCATCCTTTCTTTTAACCAGGATGCTGTTTCTTGAATTTTTGTGTACATAGTCTATAATTTGATGGTTAAACATATCTGCCTGGTTCTGTAAGAAGCAGACGTTAATTGGTAATACATAGGTGTTTTGGCGTACCTCTTCGCTCAGTCCGTCTACCAGTTTGAGTCGGGTGACATCCTTTTCTGTTGTGATAATCAGTTTGGGCTCAGGCAGGGAGGCAAACGTGCTGTTAATCAGTTCCACATCCTTCTCCTTAAAATTATGATGGTCACTGAAGGTGAGTGGAGTCAGCTTAGGTGCCAATGGCTCCAGGTCGTGCGTCATCTGACGGGGAGAGGCAATGCCTGTAAGCAGTAGCACGTTGTGGCCTTTCAGCTGTGTCAATGCCAAAGCAGCCTTCGTATCGTTGAATACGGGTTGCAGTTCTCCATAATCTATAGAGGTGAAGAACAACTGCTGGTAGGGATAGAGACTCATTGCCTTCGTGATGACGCGATACTCCATGGGCTTGAGTTCCTTGGGGCATTTTGTGATAATCACAATATCAGCCCGATCTTTGCCAGACAACGGTTCGCGCAAGCGACCAGCAGGCAATAGCTTGTCATAGATAATCAGACGGTGATAGTCAACCAGCAGAATATTAATGCCAGGCTTGACATAACGGTGCTGGAAGGCATCGTCCAAGAGGATAACGTCGATGTTCTTATCGTTCTCCACCAGTGTGTCGATTCCATGACAGCGATTCTTGTCTACGGCAATCGTCACATCAGGAAATTTCTGCATCATCTGGTAGGGTTCGTCGCCAATCTCTGGCATCGTCGTCTCTGCCGTAGCCTGTACGAATCCCTTGCTCTTACGCTTGTAGCCTCTGCTGAGCACAGCAGTATGGAAGGTGTTTTTCAGTAGGCGAATCAGATACTCTACGTGTGGCGTCTTGCCACTGCCACCAACCGTGATGTTACCCACAGAGATGACAGGTACGTCGAAGGCACGACTCTTCAGCATACCAATGCTGAAGAGCGTATTTCTGAAGTTAACGCCAATGCCGTAGAACCAGCTGAGTGGCAATAACCACTTGTTGATTTTGATGAAGTCGCCTTCCATTATTTCAGAACTGAGTGGTTACTGAATAGTCATGAAGTAGGGCAGACGTGCCTGGATGGCATTCTGCTTGTTGATGCTCTTCAGATAGGTGAAGGGAGCATAGAACTCACCCAGTGTCTCGTGCATCTTCTCGTCCAGATAGCTACCGCTGTCCAGTGAACTCGTCAGACTCTCAAACCAGCTGGGTTCGTCGGGATAGCAGTTTACGTGATACTTGTCTACCTTAGCCAGCTGAGCAGCCTTCTTGATGGCATCATCCAGTGAGCCGATGGCATCCACCAACTTAATCTTCAGTGCGTCGTTACCCAGCCATACACGACCCTGAGCAATCTCTTCTACCTGTGCTACAGGGAGCTTGCGACCGTCTGCTACGCGCTGGCGGAACAGTTCATAGCCACGACCGATATACTGGTCCAACAGTGCCAACTCGTCGGCATTGAATGGGCGAGCCATTGTGCCAAAGGCAGCAAACTTGTTGGTCTTTACCTCGTCAAACTTCACACCTAACTTGTCTGTCAGCAGTCCGCTGAAGTCGGGGAACATACCGAAGATGCCGATAGAACCGGTGATGGTGGTAGGTTCGGAATAGATGTAGTTGGCACCACAGCTAATGTAGTAACCGCCTGAAGCAGCATAGCCACCCATTGATACAACTACGGGCTTCTTAGCTTTCAGGTTCTTCACGGCATGCCATATCTGCTCTGAAGCATAGGCAGAACCACCAGGAGAGTTGACGCGCAGAACTACGGCCTTGACGCCATCATCCTCCATCAGTTTCTCTAAGTCTTTGCATACCTCGGTAGCCACGATAGAGTGACCTTGTGAAATCGTGCTGCCAGTCTCAGAGTCAACGATATCACCGAAAGCATAGTAAACGGCAATCTTCTCGCCCTCTTCCTTCTTGCCAGGAACGTTCACCATATCCTCCAGTGTCAACTGGCTGATGTGGTCGTCCTTGTCAATCTTCAGGCGCTTCTTAATTTCGCCTTTTACCTCGTCGGTATAGAGCAGCTTGTCAACGAGCTTCATACGAATCAAATCCTGCTGATTGCTGAGTGCTACATAGCGGTCGGCATAAGCGTTCAGTGAATCAACGCTTACCTTACGGCTCTTTGATACGTCGCTGAGCATTACCTGCCAGATGCCGTTGATGTAGGCAGTCACCTGCTCACGGTTGGGGTCGCTCATCTTGTCGGCAGTCATCATTTCAGGAGCACTCTTATACTTACCAACCTTGCAGAGCTGATACTTTACGCCAAACTTGGCCAGCAGGTCTTTCAGGAAGTAAGGCTGTGAAGCCAGACCATGCCAGTCTACCATACCCTGTGGGTTCAGATAGAGCTTGTCGGCCACACTACATATATAATAGGTACTCTGTGTATAGCTGTCAGCATAGGCTACAATCCACTTGCCAGACTTCTGGAAGTCGAGCAGCGCCTCGCGGATAGCGTGCATAGAGGCAGGAGTGTCAGCACTGAACATGCCTGCCTCGATATAGATTCCTTTGATGTCGTCATTGTTCTTGGCCTTGTGAATGGCGTCGATGATTTCGTCTAATCCCAAATTCTCTGCGGCCTGTCCCACGTATTTAGCAAACGGGTTGCTCTGGGTGCGCTCTTCCAGTTGTCCAGAGAGCATCAGCGTGAATACTGAGTTCTCTTCTACTTGTGTGGTGCTGGCGCTCGATGCTGCCAGTCCTACCAGTGAGATAACGCCGAGAATTGCCATCACGATGGTCACCAGGATGATACCTGTTACGGTGGCCAATACATATTTCAGAAATTCTTTCATGTTGTAATTGGTTATAGTTTCTGTTAATTCTGCAAAGGTAATAAAAAATATAAGAATAAAAAAATAAAAAGGGTAAAAAATCATTTTGCCCTGTTGTGAAAGGAAAAATGTTCTGCCAAAGTGTCAGTCTTTTACATTTTGGCATGTTTTTGGCTGAGGGTGAGGCAGAATATAAAAAGAACAAATATAAAACATTTAAATTTTCAAGTTATGAATATCAAACCATTAGGAGACCGCGTGCTGGTAGTACCTGCACCGGCAGAAGAGAAGATTGGTGGTATCATCATTCCTGATACTGCGAAAGAGAAACCCCTTCATGGAACTATCAAGGCCGTTGGTCAGGGTACCAAGGATGAAGAGATGATTCTGAAGGCTGGCGACGAGGTGCTGTATGGTAAGTACAGTGGCACTGAGCTGGAGTTCGAGGGTGAGAAGTATCTGATGATGCGTCAGAGCGACGTTCTCGCAGTCATTGAGAAATGATCTCATTTGACAATTGGACCATTTCTCCATTGTACAATTAAATAGTCAAATCGTAAATAGTCAAATCGTATAATAAAACTATGGCAAAAGATATTAAATTCAATATTGACGCTCGCGACGCTATGAAGCAGGGCGTTGATCAGTTGGCCAACGCAGTAAAGGTTACTCTTGGTCCTAAGGGTCGCAATGTTGTTATCGAGAAGAAGTTCGGTGCTCCTCAGATTACTAAGGATGGTGTTACCGTTGCTAAGGAGATTGAACTGGAAGATAAGTTCGAGAATACTGGTGCTCAGCTCGTTAAGAGCGTAGCTTCTAAGACTGGCGACGATGCTGGTGATGGTACTACTACTGCTACCATCCTTACTCAGGCTATCGTTACTGAGGGTCTGAAGAACGTTACCGCTGGTGCCAATCCTATGGATTTGAAGCGTGGTATCGACAAGGCTGTCAAGGCTGTTGTTGATTTCATCAAGGACAATGCCGAGCAGGTTGACGACAACTACGACAAGATTGAGCAGGTTGCTACCGTTTCTGCCAACAACGACGAGGAAATCGGTAAGCTGCTGGCTGACGCTATGCGTAAGGTTTCTAAGGATGGTGTCATCACTATCGAGGAGTCTAAGAGCCGTGATACCCACATCGGTGTTGTTGAGGGTATGCAGTTTGATCGTGGCTATCTCTCTGGCTACTTCGTAACTGATTCAGAGAAGATGGAGTGTGTGATGGAGAACCCATACATCCTCATCTATGATAAGAAGATTTCTAACATCAAGGATTTCCTGCCTATCCTGCAGCCTGCTGCTGAGAGCGGTCGTCCTCTGCTTGTAATTGCTGAGGATGTTGACTCTGAGGCACTGACAACCCTCGTTGTCAATCGCCTGCGTGGTGGTCTGAAGATTTGTGCTGTCAAGGCTCCTGGCTTTGGCGACCGTCGTAAGGCTATGCTCGAGGATATCGCTACCCTGACTGGTGGTGTTGTTATCAGCGAGGAGAAGGGCTTGAAGCTGGAGCAGGCTACCCTCGAGATGCTGGGTACTTGCGATAAGGTTACTGTTTCTAAGGACAATACCACTATCGTTAATGGTGCTGGCGATAAGCAGGCCATTCAGGATCGTATCGCTCAGATTAAGAAGGAAATCGAGCTCACCACCTCTTCATATGATAAGGAGAAGCTGCAGGAGCGTCTGGCCAAGTTGGCTGGTGGCGTAGCAGTACTCTATGTCGGTGCTAACAGCGAGGTAGAGATGAAGGAGAAGAAAGATCGTGTTGATGATGCTCTCTGCGCTACCCGTGCTGCCATCGAGGAAGGTGTTGTTGCTGGTGGTGGTACCACTTATATCCGTGCTCTCGAGTCTCTGAAGGCTGTCAAGGGTGTTAATGCCGACGAGCAGACTGGTATCAACATCGTAGAGCGTGCCATCGAGGAGCCTCTGCGCCAGATTGTTAAGAATGCTGGTGGCGAGGGTGCCGTTGTTGTTCAGAAGGTTCGCGAGGGTAAGGGTGACTTCGGTTACAATGCCCGTACCGATCAGTATGAGGATATGCGCAAGGCTGGTATCGTAGATCCTGCTAAGGTAGCTCGTGTGGCTTTGGAGAATGCCGCTTCTATTGCTGGCATGTTCCTGACTACTGAGTGCCTTATCTGCGACAAGCCTGAGAAGGAGCCTGCTATGCCAATGGGTGGTGCTCCAGGCATGGGCGGCATGATGTAATTCGTTGACTATTTCAGACGATACATAGCCAGGAACCGATTGTTGAAAAGGCAGTCGGTTCCATTTTTTTTAACGTAAAGAGTTGAAAAAAGCGCCAAAAAACTTTGGCATTTCCCTCCTTCTTCGTATCTTTGCAACAAGTATGAACAAAATACTGGCTCTGCTATTGCTGCTCGCTTATAGTTGGAATACGGTAAGCAGTTACAATTATCGCCCCAACGGACGCGCTTTCGTCTGTGTCAACGGTGATAATCGATTAACGCGTACTCTCTATGGTGCCAGCCTCGATTACGTCTTGCAGACCAGTGATCGTCCCAACTTTGTTGTATTGCAGAATAAAGACTATCGCCAGCTGTCTTTCCGCATCAATGGTCTTGATTTGGATAAGGCTGACTATTGTCTGTCGCGCTATCAGGATGGCATTCGTAGCTATGAGGTGAAGCATGCCGCCTGGGGTAAGCGTGCTGTGGTGCGCATCAAGGCTATTATGAGCCAGCAAGACAATCGTGTACTCTGGCGATTGCGCGTGGCCAACTTTGATGGTCCTGTACAGTTGGAGCTGCCTTATCAGCAGGCCTCTCTCCAGTTTACGGAGGATGTCTATCTGATGTGTACAGGTCTCAACTTCTCTTTCGTGCCAGTTCGTCAGGGTGAGGAACTCTTCGAGCGCATGGAGGACGATATGAAGGAACTGGCTTCTACCATCACTATCAGAACTCCTGATAAGTATATCAATCCGCTGGGCAGCACTCTGTCAGTAGTAAAAGACAAGGTGAATAATGCATCGATAGAAGACCGCCTCTGGCACTTCTACTATGATGACAACAGAGAGGCTATGCAACAGTTGTGGCCTTCGCTTGAGAGTTATCTGCAGTCGGTAGATGATAACCAACTGTCTACACCCATGTTGGCCAAGAGCTATTGGCTTAATACGATGGCTGCGCGCATAGCAGCCCTGACTAATCATGACGGTGCCTCCTATTTTGCTAAGGCCGACGAGATTTATGCCAAGTTCAACGAGCATCTGTGGATGCCCGATAAAGGTTGTTGGGCAGAGTTTAAGGATGCAGAGGGCTTGCAGCGCCTGCACGATACACCAGCCTTGTGGTCTATCTATACACCTATTGAGTACGATGCCTGCACACATGAGCAAGCCTTCCGTGCTACGAAGTATATGCTCCACGAGCTTCCTCAGGTTCCCGTTACGCCTCAGCTCTCTATGTTGGCTACCAGCAATTGGATGCCCTATACGTGGGATATGAATAATGTCAATCCTACTGCTGTGATGCGTGCTGCGCTGGCTTGCTTCAAGGCAGGTCGCAATGAGGAAGGCTTCCGACTGATGAAGGCCACCCTCATCGATCAGATGTATGATGGCGAGTCTCCTGGCAATCTTGGGCTCTATAGTAAATATGATGTGGTGAATGGTGCTGAGGGGCGCGATATTCCTGATGCCATCAGTATCACCGCGCGCACACTGACAGAGGGCCTCTTCGGCATTCGTCCTGATGCTTTCCGTCATCGTTGCCTGATTCATCCCAATTTTCCTGATTCGTGGGACAGCGCCTCTATCAGCACTCCTTATGTTGAATACCGCTTCCGTCGTCAGGGCAATCTGTTGCTCTATGATGTTACCCAGCATTTCAGCACGCCCCAGCAGATTGTAATGCGCATCAATCTAGGCAATGGCGAGTATCGCGATGTGGAGGGAACCACTGAGGAGTACCAGCAGTTTACTATCGAGGCTCCGCTGAAATATCCTGAGATTTATGTGTATAGCTCCTACGAGGAGGAAGCACCCATTACTGAGGGTGCCGATGAGCCTACCTTTGAGTTGAAGTTCCAAAAGGTAAAGCTTACACCTTATTATAATGCCAATGTGACAGACATCAGTCCTGACGTGTCCGACTCCGTATTCCGCCAGCAGATTATCAAAGATGAAGTCGTGCTGATGGGTGTTCCTTTCGTATCGCCCAGAGTTGGTCAGAATATTATCTGTACCTCGCTGTCAGAGCGCTTCCCCAATACGGCAACGATACCTCTGAAGGCCAACGCCTGGCGCGCTTGGCTGCTGTTGGCTGGTACTACAACTACCCGCGAGAGCCGTATGGTAAATGGCCTGATAGTGGCCCGCTACGAGGATGGCTCGGCAGATACTTTACGATTGGTGAACCCCGACAACTGGTGTCCCATCGAACAAGAATACTACGTCAACGACTGCTCCTTCCGTGCCCCCCAGCCACGTCCCTATCGTGTCAGTCTGGGTACAGGGGTGGTAAGTCGCGACCTCTGTAAAGCATTGGGTATCAAAGGTACCAGCGACCTCCAGTTGCCTGGCGGAGCCGCCCAGATACTCTGTATGTCGTTAGATCCTGACAAACGATTAATCGCCCTCGACATCGTTCCACAATCCAACCAAGTTGTTGTTGGACTCATGGGACTTACCCTGCAGTAAAAGTTAGTAACTAAAAATATTAGTTAACGGAATTTAAAAACTAAACGTTTTAGTTGTAAGTAACGAAAACTTTTAGTTACTTTGCGGCAGATATTGATATTGACGCCAAATTATTGGTAAACCCAAAACACTTAAAACAATGAAGAAACTGACCAACAAGGAAAAGGAAATCATGACGCTGTACTGGCAGCATGGTCCGATGTTCGTGCGCGAGTTGCAGGAACATTATGACGAGCCTCGTCCTCATTTCAATACGTTGTCAACTATCGTGCGCATCTTGGAACGTGAGGGCTATCTCGGCCATAAGCAGTTCGGCAATACCTATCAGTACTATCCGCTGGTGTCAGAGAAGGAGTATGGTCGCTCGTCTATCGCGGGTGTCATCAAGAACTACTTCAACGACTCTTACCTTAGTGCCGTCTCCGCGTTTGTCAAAGAAGAAAAGATTAGCGTAGACGAGCTGCGCGAACTCATAGACCAAATAGAGAACAATAAATAGTACAATAGTAAATCGTCAAATAGTCCATTATTATGACAGACTTTCTGATTTATGACGCTAAGGTTGCGGTACTCATCGTAGTATTCTACATGTTCTACCGCCTGTTGCTCTCCAAGGAGACCTTCCACCGCGTAAACCGCGTGGTGCTGTTATCTACGGCCGTGCTGTCGTTCATTTTGCCGCTGTGTGTTATCACGATGCACAAGACGGTGGTGATGAGTGCTATGCCCGTGGTGTCTGTGGGCGATGTCCAGATGGAGGTCGCCACCGCTGAACAGCCTGCCCTGTGGCAGTATGTCGTGCCCCTCCTATATATAATAGGTGTAATGGTCGTACTCAGCCACACGCTGTTGTCAGTATGGAGAGTCTTGATGCTGGTGCGTCGTAGCGAGCGCATTCCGCAAGCCGATGGCACTACGCTCTGCGTGGTTCCTGACGAGGTGCCGCCCTTCAGCTTCTGCTCCTATATCGTCATGAATCGTAACGACTATCATACAGGCGATTCTGCTATTCTCGCTCATGAACGAGGACATATCCGTCAGCACCACTCGTGCGACGTGCTCCTCGTCGATCTCCTCACCGCCCTCCAGTGGTTCAATCCCGCTATGTGGATGCTGCGCGCCGATCTGCGTGCCATCCATGAATATGAGGCCGACGGTGCAGTACTCTCCCAAGGGATTAACGCGCGTCAATATCAATATCTGTTAATCACCAAGGCCGCGAGCATTGGCGGGTACTCCATTGCCAACGGTATCTCTCATAGTACCCTCAAAAACCGTATAACCATGATGTTACAAAAGAAATCACCGCGTAGCCGCTTCATGAAGCTGCTCGCCCTCGTACCTATAGTAGGTGTAGCCCTCGCCCTGAATGCAGAGACCGTTAACGACTATGTCTATCAGCAGCCCCCCAAGAAGATTGTCAAGAAGGGCTCTAAGAGTGCTACCACCCAGATTGGCAATAATACCATCGAGATTGTGCCCAGCAAGGATGCCGCAGAGCAGACTGACCCCGCAAAGGCTGTAGAGTGGGTTGTTGCCAAAGAACCTGACAAGAAGCCCATAGTGCTGCTTGAAGGCCATCGCATCACCTACGAGACCTTCACGAGAATGGATTCCAAGGAGATTGCCTCTATCTCTGTACTGAAAGGTCAGCCCGCTGTTGATCAGTATGGCGAGGAAGCCCGTGATGGTGTCATACTTATTACTACCAAGAAGGGCGTAGAAGTATTCACTCCCGTTGAGCAGAACCCTGAATACTTCGATGTCGTAGAGCAGATGCCAGAGTTTCCTGGCGGCGCTCAGGCCCTCTTCGGCTATATCGCCAAAAACATCCACTATCCCAAGGCAGCTGAAGATGCTGGCATTCAGGGTCGCGTCATCGTTACCTTCGTGGTCATGAAGGATGGTAGCATTGGCGAGGTCAAGGTTGCTAAGGGCGTATCTCCTGAACTCGACGAAGAGGCTGTGCGCTGTGTCAAGTCTATGCCTAAGTGGAAGCCAGGCGTGCAGAAAGGTCAGGCTGTCAATGTGAAATTTTCCATGCCTATCTCTTTTGCTCTCCCCGATAGTAAAGTTGAAGAGACTAAAGAGAGTTCTGTAGTCGTGGTGGGAATGAAATAGAGCTTCTTTGAGTAAGGTTATTCCTAACTATCAGATTTGTAATTCTATCCCTCGCCTTGTTGCTGTCTCTACGGCTCAAGGCGAGGGTTCGCTTTTCTTTATTGGGTTAAACCCTGTTAATCTGTTGCTTGTGTCAAATAATCTGTGTAAATTTGTCGGCAGTTATGAAACAGCAGTATTTAGTCATTTTACTCTTTGCCCTGATAGTGGCATCAAGTGCAACTAGTCTCAGAAGTTATCGCACTACAGAGCGACAGATAGAGCGTGACATGAGTCAGGCGCTGTCGGCAGCATTGGCCCAGCAGCAGAGCGATGTCATCACGCAGGATACCATCCGCACGTTCAATAGCAATCTGCAGATTGCCGAACTGCGTGGCAAGGCAACCATCGCTGTCGATACCAAGGGACGAGAGTTCAAGGCCTATGCTCGTTGCTCGGAGGCAACCATCTTCAGCTTGTCTGATCAGCGACTCACAGCAGTGTTATGGTCTATGACGCTGCTGTGGGCTGCCTTTTGTTTCTATCGTCGTCGCCATGAGATGCTGCAAATGGCGGGCATGCTGCAATATGGTGGTCTGTGCTTTGCTGAGGCTGAAGGTACGTTCTATGATGCCAAAGGTCAGCGCATCAAGTTGACGCCCATGCAACAGCAGTTGATGGAGATGTTCTTCCGTTCGGAGGCTCACCAACTGACAAAGACAGAGATTTGTGATGCCCTTTGGCCTAAGAAACCCGATGCCAGCGAGACGCTCTACACGCTGATTCGCAGACTGAAACCTGTCATCGAGCAACATTCCGACCTGAAAATAGAGTCGGATAGGGGACGTGCCTATGAGTTGACTATTAAGTAGTTAGGTTCTTGTCAGTCAATTGTCAGATTATTGTCAGACAGTTTTTTATCACTTTTCAATAATTGTTGCTAGCTTTGCCGAAATTTTTTAGCAAAGCATCATGCAACAAACAAAGTTCTCTAAAATCAACACCCTCATGGCGTGGCTCACGTTTGCCATCGCTGCTGTGGTGTGTGGTCTCACCGTAGAGCCTACGGCCAGCTTGTGGGATTGTCCTGAATTCATTGCGTGTGGATATAAACTGGAGATTGGACATCCACCAGGTGCCCCATTCTTCATGCTGGTGGCCAACTTGTTTTCGCAGTTTGCCAGCTCACCATCCCAAGTGGCGCTGATGGTCAACCTGCTGTCAGCACTCTTGAGTGCGGGCTGCATCTTCTTCCTGTTCCTTACCATCACACACCTCGCGAAGAAACTGATAATAGGAAAGGCGGCAGCCAATTATTCACTATTGCAATGAACATTAACATAATAAAGAATTTTTGACAAAACAAAGTTTAATAAAATCTTAATTTATTAATTCATAAGAAATTATAAACTATTTTTCATGCACTCTTAAATGAATAATCTATAACTTTGCAATCAGAAAAAGCAATTCAATGCAAAGTAATGATTAGATTCTTCGTTTTAATAGTTTTCCTGTTAGCCTTGGCCGAGATGGCCAAGGCGCAGGTTCCTGACGACAAGAAACGCCTCGCAGTGCCCGACTCGTTGAAGAGCGCTGCCGACGACTATGAAGAGTGGTTGCGCAACGAGCCCCTTAAGCCCGACCTTAACGACTCTTCCGCTTTGCAACCCATAGAACCCGAACGGAGCCTTCTCTCTCCCAAGCCCCAAATCGAGCCGCAAAAACCCATTCAAGTGGTTATCATGACACCCAAGCTGCGTCAGGATATGATACTCTGCTATCAGGGCCACATGCTGGAAGAAAGGAAGAAACAGTTCCATCAGGAGGGTGGCGTCATGATGGGTAGCATCAATCCCCTCTCCCTGGCTGCTCTTATTATCAGCAAACTCCTGCCTAACCGCAAGTCGAAGAAGGAGCGACAACGCGAGAAGCTCAAGCAAGTGCTCGACAACTATTAATCCCCCGAATCTTTTTTCCTGAAAATAGTAGCAAATTGAAAAATAATGCTTATATTTGTGCCATCAATCCAATGTAACAGTAATGAATAGGTTTCTCGCTCTCATCGTCTTCCTGCTTGTAGGCAGTGTGCTGCCTGTGCACCTTATGGCACAGACAGAGACCGATGATGCCAAGTTCTCAGGCAAGGATGCAGACATCGCGCCTGTAGATATCACCAAATCATTGCTCATGGACTCCCTCCACCTGCAACAGCAGCTGCAACGCCCCAACATTTCTATGCCTACAGTGCCTACCGTGCAGAGCTATACCCAGCTCACCAAGCAGGGGGCGGCTGGCATCGCCCTGTGGAGGGGTGC